>FWWL01001303.1_pt1 | contig 59458 bp, 61 predicted proteins | sample 2228331 | NCBI WGS metagenome assembly FWWL01 (sample SAMEA103939775, study PRJEB20133) | metagenome
TTTTTCAGTGAGTTAAAATCAAAATCCAACGGTGGAGGAATATTTGGTTAAACATAACTTTATAACTTTCAACTTTCAACTGATATATGCTTGAGGGCGGTGATTCCTTCACCTTTAGATTGAGAAAGATAATATCTGGTTAAACAAAACTTTATAAACTTTCAACTTTATAACTGACACAAACTTTCAGCTTTATGCTTATACTGCTTAATCTTTATATTTTTCTGTTGACAGTCGAGCAAGTTTTTTTGCCACAATATAATCTCCGGAAATTACATTTTTAACTCCAATCATCTTTAGCTTATCCATAGTTTTCTCATCGATAACAAAACTTATTATATTTATATCTGGATTTAGCTTCTTTGCTGTAAGGGAAATAAAAAGTGTTCTTACATCATCCCTTACACAGCATATTAAAGCCTTAGCTCTATCTATTCCGGCTTTAATTAGAATTTCTTCTTCTGTAGCATCTCCCACAATGCATAGGTATTCTTTAAGGTTTAAACTATCTAAAACTTTTTTTACTATTTTATCTTCAGAATCTATCCCTATAAAATCTTCTTCTAATTCGATAAGTTCTTCTAAAACGTAATGTCCGATTCTTCCGAGTCCACATACTATTATATGATTTTTGAAATCTTTAAGTTTTTTCTCCATTTGCTTCCTCCTGAAATTTCCATTTAGATATTCTTCAAGAAAGCTAATACTTATACTGCTTATAACTCCTACAAAAACTGCAAATCCAAATATTGAAAAAATAATAGTAAAAATCTTTCCATTAACTGAAAGTGGATGAACTTCACGAAAACCTATTGTTGTTATTACTATAACTGTCATATACAAAGCATCAAGAAATTTCCATTTTTCTATCAAAATATAACCAGTAGTTCCAGACAAGAGTAAAAACGTGATAAGAAAGAAAAATAAAAATATTCTTCTACTTCTATTCATCAAGTTCCTCTATTTTTAAAGAATCAAATTTTCTTTTTATTCTCTCTTTCAAATATTCATCTTTTGTAAAAAATATAAGCTGACAATCATTTTTATCGTAAAAATCTTTAATAATATCAAGCATTTTATCCATTCTTTCTTTATCAAGAGCGAGGAAAGGTTCATCAAAAATTAAAAATTTAGCACCAAACCTTCTGGCAAGTAAAATTCTAAATGCAAGTAAAAACATATCTCTTGTTCCTGTTGAAAGATGAGTTATCTTCCTTAATTTTCCATAATTATCTCTAATTGCAATATCCTCAACTCTATCTAAAGATGTTAATTCTACTTTTTCAAAATGTGGAAAGAATTTTCCAAATTCATTTGAAATTTCTTCTGAAATTCTTTTAAATTTAAAATTAACATCCTCTGATATTTCTTGAAGTATTAGAAGCATCTTTCTATATGCATTTTTTTTGTCAATTAATTTTTTATATTCCACTTCATTAATTTCAAGTTCTTTTTGAATTTCTTGATAATTCTCCATTATTTTTGGAAGAAGACTTAATCTACCTTTCTTTTCAGCAATAGATTCGTTTAATTTTTTTACTTCTGAATCGAGATAAGTTACTTTTTCTTCGAGGAATTTAATATCTTTTTGGATTTGTATATATTCGTTTTCATCAAAATCTTCTCCATTCAAATTTTCATCTATTTTCCTTAGTTCAAGGAGTATCATTTTTCTTATTTCTTCAAGAGAAAGATTTTTAAATCTTGATAGAATACTACTTTCTATTTCTTTCATTTCATTAAGAAAATTATTTCTTTCTCTATCTTTTGCAAGGAGTTCTTCAAAACTTCTTACAGAATTAGAAACCAAATATTCATTAACTTCATTAATTAAATTTTCTAATATTTTTCTCTTTTCTTCGTAATCTTGTTCGTTTTTTTCTATTTCTTTTTTTATGTCTTCTATTTCTTTTTCTAAAAATTCTTCGACACTATTTTTCCCTTTTATTAACTCTTCTTCAAGCATCTTTAAATCAAGATTTTTAATATCTGTAAAAGAAGAAAGTAATTTTTCTTTCTTCTTTTTTTTAGTTATAAAATTAAAAACAGAGTAAAGAGCAGATATTAAAAATAAGAAAAGAGAAAAAATACTTACAATAAAAAATTTTCTAAAAAAAATAACTGAAATTATAAGAAAAAAAACTAAAGAAATAATATTTATTATTTCATGTAAACGTATTTTATTTAACTCTTCAAGCTTTTCTAAAATCTCTTTCTTTTTTTCTAACTCTTTTAAGTTATCGAGCGTCCTTTTTTTAGCCTCTTCTTTTTCTTTAAGTTGAGTTTTTAATTTTCCAATTGTTTCCTCAAGAAGCTCTTTTTTTGCTTTTAGGTTAGGAATTTCTTCGCTTTTTGCTTTGTAAAAATTCAGTTTTTCTTTATTTACTTCTTTTAGTTTTTCTATTTTACTTTTAATGTCATCAATTTTTATGAATTTACCAAAAATATTTTCATAATCTTTTTTCTTCTCATTTAATTCTTTTATTTTTCTTTTGTTCTCCAGTTTTTCTTTTAGTTCTTTTAAGTTCAAACTATATTTTTTAAAATTTTCGCTTTTCTCTTTAAGATTTTTATTTTCTTCTGTTATTTTTAATTCAATACTTTTATAGAAGTTAAGTTGTTGTGCTATTTCGTTTTTCTTATTTTCTAATTCTTGTATTTTTGAAAAATATTCTTTTATTTTTTTATTTATAGCTAAAGTTGCCTTATCCTCTGTATTTTTTTTAACATTCTCAATGAATAGATTTAAATTTATTTCATCCTGAAGTATTTTTGATGAGATTTCATCTGAAAACTTCTTATCTGAAAGATTAAGAGATATTTCTCCTGCCCCTACAGCAAAAACATTTTTAAAAATTTTAACAGGTATATCCTTTTCATCTGAAACAATTTCTATACTTTTTGAGTTATAATTTCCATATCTATAAAGTCGTTGTCGTCCTTCTTCAAAATTTTTACCCACATTTGTAAGTTTAATCATTAAGCTATCAAAAATTGTTGTTTTTCCTGCCTCATTTTTTCCGAAGAAAACAGTTACTTTATCAAAATCAAATTCTCTATTTTTAAATCTTCCAAAATCTTTAAGAACTAATTTCCTTATCAATTTTTACCTCCTTTTCTTAATTCATTTAATTCTTCAATAAAATATCTTCTTGAAAGAAGCAAAATTTCTTTTTCCTCCTGATTAACTTCATTTTTATAATAATTATGCCATTTTTCCATAAATAATTTGAATAATTGTGAATTGTAAACATTTTCAGCTATTATGATTTTATCTTCATTAAATTTAGTCTTTGCCTTATCAAATTTTGCTTCTATCTTTCTCTTAATATTATCAAGCACTGTTACATTATTTACAAAACCATTAAAAACTATTTCTAAAAAAACATTTTCCTTATTCAAATCTTCTTTATCGATTAATGAATATTTATCTTCCTCAATATTTAATTCGATCACTTCATATTTTCCCGCATTTTCAAGGGGAATAATTTCTTTCTGTCTGTTATCAGTAGAATACACTAAAAATCCATGAGGACCTTCTTCTCCCATCCTCCATACTCTTGCCGAACCTGGATAAAGTATATTATTAATCTCTCTTCCTTTATGAATATGCCCTAACAAAACCAGATCGGCATCAAGAAGTTTAAACAGATTTCTTGAAAAGATTGCATTATTTTCTTCTTCATTATTTAAAAAATCTCCTTCTACACTCCCATGTCCTATAACTACTCTAAAAGCTCTCTTCTCTTCTGAAAAAAGATAGAGTTCTGAAAAATCCTTTTGAAAGGGAATAAACAAAAATTCAATGTCATTAATTAGATCAAATAAAAATGGAGTTTTTGACATTAGACAAATCTTTTTTCCAAAATCAATTTCATTTAATTTTTCCAGAGTGGCTCCAGCGATATCATGATTGCCGGGAAGAAAATAAACCCTTTCAAGATTTGATTTTTCTACTTTTTTGATAAAATCATCCTTTAACTTCAAAAGATCGTCAAAACTATCAAAAACATCGCCACCTAAAAATAGATATTGACTTTTTTTTGAAGCCTTAAGTAGCAATTCTTCAAGTACATTTAATGACCACTTTTCTTTAACACTTAGATGTAAATCCGACGCAAATACTAAATTCATAACAACTCCTTCTTAAAGAAGAGCTAAAACTTCATCAGCATGCCCTTGTGGTGTTACTTTTGGAAAGATTTTTATTATTTTTCCATCCTCTCCAATTATAAAAGTAGCTCTTTGAGTTCCAAAATATTCTTTCCCATACATCTTTTTCTTAACCCATTGACCATATAGTTCTATAACCTTATGTTCTGGGTCGCTAAGCAAATAAAAAGGAAGGTTATACTTTTTCTTAAACTTTTGGTGGGAAAGAACATCATCTGCACTTATACCTATAACGACAGCTCCTTTTTCAAGAATTCTGTCATATACATCCCTGAAGCTACAAGCTTCAACTGTGCAACCGGGGGTATCATCCTTCGGGTAAAAGTATAGCACGACCTTCTTTCCCTTAAAATCGGATAGTTTTACTTCTTTTCCTTCATCAGACAGAAGTGAAAAATCTGGAGCAAAATTCCCTTCTTTAATTTCTAACATTAATACCTCCTATTTTATTTTAAACTGTTTTTCCACCATATTTATTTGATTCCTCTTTTTCTTTTTTAATAACTTCATCAAAAATTGCTTCTGGTTTTAAATCCTTTTCAACTTTTCTATATATTTTATAAAGCCTATTTAAAGCATCGATTTTTTCTGAATTATCGAGTTTTGCTTTATCAATAGCATTTTTAAGGATATTGATTGTTTCATCATAAACTTTAAGAGGGACAGGGAATGGATGTCCATCCTTTCCACCATGTGCAAAAGAATATCTTGCAGGATCATTAAAGCGCGAAGGAGTACCAAATATAACTTCACTCACGAGAACAAGAGATTGTATTGTCCTCGGACCCACTCCATTTATAAGAAGAAATGAACAAAAATCTTTCACATTCTCATTATAAGCTGTCGCAAGCACTGCACCAAGCCTCTTTAAGTTAACATCTTCTTTTTTTACTTCATGGCGATCTGGCATTTTTATTTTCTTTATTTCTGCAAGTAAAATATCCGGTCTCTCTTTTGAAAGGTTTAAAATTGCTTCTTTTGTCTTATTTGCATCTTTATGAGTAAGGTTTAATATTAGTCCTCTATTTTCTCCTACTACTCCCGTATGTGGCTCTTCATCAAATCTTTTTATCTTTGGAGAAAGCCAGTGATACCTTCTCGCTGTTTTAGTTTCTGGATTCATCCCCTGTTGTATTACAGCCCACTTACCATCATCTGTCAGTATAAAAGAGTGAAGATAGAGGGAAAAACCATCTTGAATCGCTGTATTGTCTATCTTTGCACTTAGTCTACTTGCTAAAACTAAATTATCCCCATTTAGTCCTTTTTTTTCAGAAATTGATAAAATTTCCTCTGGAGTATTTAGAGCATACTTGCCCCTTCCGCCACATATATAAAGCCCTATTTCATTTTGAATAGGTTTTAATCCCTTTTTCAGAGCACCTATGACAGAAGTAGTAATTCCAGAAGAATGCCAATCCATACCCATAACACATCCAAACGACTGAAACCAAAGAGGATCACTTAATCTTGTTAAAACCTCATCTCGTCCATAATATGAAATCAAAGCTTCGATTATATATCGTCCCAATTTTGACATTCTTTCGTAAAGCCAGGCAGGGACAGAACCATAATGAAGTGGAAGATCGGTAAAACCAATTTTTTTCATTGGTTAAATTATAATTATAAAATGATAACAAAGTCAAAATTTTTTTAAAAAATTTTTTTGACTTTTTTGTGTTTTAATTTTAACTTGAAAGTTATGGAAAAAGATTTAATCCTTAAGTTTAAAAGAAAAGAAAAATTTAATGAAATACTATTAGTTTTATCTGCAATGAATATTAATTTTAACATTAAAAATGAAAATGGACTAAAAATAATTATTATAGATAAACAAGAAAGGAGAAAAGCATTAGAACAGATATTTTTATACAGAAAAGAAAATAATTTTAAGAAAGCAGAGTTTTCCTCAAGGAGGTTTAATTACCCAGCTTATTATTCAATTATAATTGTTTTCTTTTCATTCTATCTATTCCAGATGTTTGAGAGAGTTTTTTATAAAGAACTTTCACTACTATACTCAGGTTCCCTTAATGTTTCAAAAGTAAGAAGTGGAGAAATACATAGACTTATCACTGCTTTAACATTGCATTCTGATTTTGTCCATATTTTATCCAATGCTTTTTTTGGTGGTTTTATTATTTACTTTTTGTTAAAAAGGGTGGGGGTTGGTTTAGGTTGGATGCTAGTTTTGATATCGGGTATAAGTGGTAATTTAATTTCTTCTTTTATACAAAGAGAAGGTTTTATATCCATAGGTTCCTCTACAGCTTGTTTTGGTGGAGTGGGCATCCTTGGAATAATTGGTTTTTTTGACAAAGAGAAGTTGAAATTAGAGACAAAATTCACTCCCTTATTTGCTTCTCTATCCCTTCTTGGTTTACTTGGCACATCCTACGAAAGTGATATTTTTGGACATCTTTTTGGATTTATATCTGGTTTACTTCTGGGCTTATTTTTTATTTTTCTTGAAAAGAAGATAATGCTTCAAAACAAATATATTCAGGTTATATGTGGCTTGATTGCTATAATGATTACTTTATCTGGCTGGTTGGTTGCTATAAAAAATTTTATTCCATAGTTCTTCTAACCTCTTATCTTCTCTTTTAGAAGCAAAAAATTTAATTTTCCCTTTCCCATTTTGATTTAACAAATTTTTTTCAATTAAAATTCTCTTTATATTTCTTGCAGTTCCCTCATTTCCATCAATAATTAAAGTTTTGTTTGAAGTTAATTTTTTTAGTAAATCTTTAAAATATATAAAATGAGTACAACCTAAAACAACTGTTCCATAATTATCAATGTTTACATTTGAAAATTCTTTTTTTATATAGTCTATTACTTTCTGTGAAGAAAAATCCAGATTTTCAGCAAAGCGAACAAGTTTATCCATTGGTAGTTTATCAACCTTATGAGCCTTATCATATATTTCTATTAATTCTTTTAGTTTTTGTTCTGCAAGGGTAAGCGAAGTGGCAAGTACTAAAACTTTCTTATTTTCACTTTTTTCAAGAGCTGGTTTTACCGCTGGTTCCATTCCAACAATTGGAATGTTATATTTATTCCTCAAATCTTTTACTGCGACACTTGTAGCAGTATTACATGCTAAAACTACCATCTTGACATTAAGATTAACAAGGAAATCGACAGCATCAAAAACAAACTTTTTCACTTCTTCTTTTGGTTTAATTCCATAAGGCACATTGTCAGTATCGGCAAAATAAATATAATCTTCAGTTGGCAAAATATTAAGTGTGTCTTTAAGAACAGTAAAACCACCAATCCCCGAATCAAAAAATGCTATTTCATTCAAGTTAGTCTCCTATTCTTTATTAAAGAAAAATATATTTTAAAACCAAAATATAGTAATTTCAAAAATTTGCAAACTCTCTTAATAACTTTTACAATAATTGGGAATTATTCCCGAGGGAAAATATGAAACGTGTCCTTTTATTTATTTTCGTCTTCTCAAATATATATGGAAAGGTTATGCACTTTTTCTGGAAAAGTGCCGGTAATAATTATAATTATAAAATACAGCTCTCTCAAGATAATTTTAAGACATTTATAATAAACGAAGTAATTAATGATACAAATTATATCATAGACATACCACCGGGTAAATATTTTTTTAGAGTTATTCCAAAATTTAAGGCTTTTGAAGCCTCGCCTTCATTTTACATTTCTTTTGAAATTTCTGGTAATACGCCTTTAGATGAAAAGCTTGAAAATATTTATCCAAAAGAATCTCTTCAAAATATCTTCGTTCCAAAAGAAGATGTAATAAGTTTTAAACCCAAGCTAAAGAAAAATTCTAGATACATTGAATACAACCTGAATGAACTTAGAAACATGCGAAAAGTTTCAAATGAATTCGTGATAAACACATCAACAGTTCCCGATGGAGAACACACAATATATTATAGGGCAACAGGAAATGAGAAAAAAGGAAGGATAAAAGAATTAACTCTGAAAGTAGATAGAACTCCGCCGGATTTAATAATACATGCAAACACAAAAAAAATAGGTCAGAGAGAATATCTTTATCCGAATAGTAAAGTTGAACTAAAGGTAATTGACGATAACCTGAAAGAATATTATTTCTGGCTGAATGGGAAAAGATTGGATACAAACTTTTTTATAGCAAAAGATACAAATTTTTTAAGACTTACAATTTTTGGTCTTGATAGTAATAACAATGCTTCAACAATAACAAAAAATTACTATATTGACAATATTCTACCAGTAATTGAATATAAAAAGATTATAAATTCCACTATTTTAGAAATACAGATTTTTGATGATACAATCTTAACAGAAAAAAAGATCTATATTAACGAAAAAATATTTTTTACAAATAAAATTGATATAAGATTCTTAAAGTCTGGAACTTATAATTTAACTATTGAAGCTATTGACTTTTTTGAAAATACGAATAAAATTAATGCAAAACTGAGGATTAAAAATGAAGATACTTTTGAAGCACTGGTGGAAGATTAGTATTTTACTTTTTCTTTTAATTATCCTTATGTTTCTTATACAACCCAGAAAAGAAAAAAGGATTATTGAAAACAACGTAGCCACAAATGTTATAATCAGGGAAGACAAAAATATTTTTGGCAAGGTAAATTCTGGTGGTGGTTATATAGTTAAAGAGAAAAGAAGTGAAGAAATTAAAATTGGTAAAAGCATATATAGTGGGGAAACTCTCATAACAAAGGATAAAAAAGTAGTAATTTCAAATCAGAATTCTATAATTGACATAATGCCTGATTCAAAAATTATCACACAGAACAATGATAAAATTTCAATAAAAAAAGGAGGAGTTAAGATAAAAGGTAACATAAAGACATATGTTAATAATTTTTTCATTTCTGGAAATGGAGAAATAACTATTAAAATTAGTGATGATGGTGTAAGTATTTCACTCTATAATGGAAAAGCAAAGATAATCTCAAAAGACAAAACCATAGAACTGAAAGAGAAAGAAGGTACAATCTTATACAATGACAACACTGTAGAAGAACCGTTTACTCTGCCAGAAGAAACAGAAATAAAAGTAAAAGTATATTAATTTTTCCTGCCATAAATATCCTCAAGCCTTTCTATATCATCTTCACCCACATATTCTCCATTCTGAACCTCGATAATTTCAAGAGGAATTTTGCCAGGATTGGAAAGCCTGTGAGGGGCAAGTTTTGGAATAAATGTGCTTTCATTCTCCTTAAGGATTATTTCTCTATCTTCAATTTGAACTTTTGCAGTTCCTTTTATAACAACCCAATGTTCGCTTCTGTGAAAATGCCTCTGAAGAGAAAGTTTTTCTCCTTCTTTAACCATAATTCTCTTGATTTTATACCTTTCGCCTTCTTCAAGTACAGTATAATTTCCCCATGGTCTATAAACAGTGTTATGCTCGATTGCCTCCTTGAGATTCTTCTGCTTCAGAATATCAACAATGTCTTTAACATTTTGAGATTTTGACCTATCACATACAAGAAGTGCATCGGCAGTGTCAACAACAATTGAATTCTTGATGCCAATAAGTGTTGTTAACCTCTTTTGAGAAATTATAATATTATTATTTGAATCTATTGTGATAACATTTCCAATTGATACATTTTGTTCTTCATTTTTTTCGAATATTTCATACATTGAATCCCAGCTACCTACATCATTCCAGTTAATTTTTATCCTGTTACATACGATCCGGTCTGATTTTTCCATTATTGCATAGTCAATAGATATTTTTTCAAGTTTAGAATAGTTTTCCAACATATCTTCATAAGAGTTTTTAATAAAAATTTCGTACATTTCTTTCTGAAATTTTTTGAAATTTTCAAGCATAACCTTTATAGAAAATAAAAACATCCCGGAATTCCATAAGAAATTTCCTAACGCCAGATATTCTTTTGCCTTTTCTAAGGAAGGTTTCTCCACAAATTTTTTAACAATAAAAAATGAATCTTTTAAATTTTTATCGAGCTCTATATATCCATAACCTGTTTCTGGCTTATCTGGAGTAATACCGAAAACAACAATATTTTCTTTTGCTATTTCTTCACTTTCCAGAACAACTCTCTTAAATTCACTCTCAGGGGATATAATGTGATCAGCTGGACTAAAAAATAAAACTTCATCTTCTTTTGCTTTCAACTTTTCAAGAAGATATTTAATAGTTAAAAGAATAGCTGGTGCTGTATTTCTTCCCATCGGTTCAAGGATTAGATTATCGTACTCTTTTCCGGTTAGATTCTTTACCTGTTCCTTTATGAGAAATTTATAACTATCTCCCGTCACAACAAAAATATTATCAAGACTACAAAAATTCATTATTCTTTCAAAGGTTTTATCAAGAAAACTCTTATTATCTAAAATTGACAAAAACTGCTTGGGAAAGTTTTTTCTTGAAAGAGGCCATAATCTTGTGCCTTCTCCACCAGCAAGAATTATACTCTTCATAAAAACCTCACCTATAATTTTTAAGCTCTCTATCCATTTCTCTTTGAATATCTTTTTCTTTTATAGCTTCTTTTTTATTATGCAGCTTTTTACCTCTTGCTATTCCTACAAGTAGTTTGGCATATTTACCTTTTATATAAATTTTCAAAGGTATTAAAGTTACCCCTTTTTGCGAAATAAGATTGGAAAGCTTAAGTATTTCTTTTTTGTGTAAAAGGAGTTTTCTTGTGCTTGTTGGATCATGGTTAAATATATTTCCAAAACCATAAGGACTTATATGCATATTATAAACTTTTGCCTCACCATCCCTAATAAGCACATAGCTATCTTTAAGATTTACATTATGTTCTCTTATTGACTTTATCTCAGTACCCTTTAATACAATTCCAGCTTCAATAGTATCAAGTATTTCATAATCATGATATGCTTTTTTATTCTGTGCAATCTCAATAATCTCTTTTTTCGGCATTTAAAATTATTGAACCTCTCTTACAACATTCTTTGGGTTTTCAAGAGAAGGAATCTCTCCAAATTGATCTTCATAATTTTTAAGGTTGTTATTTAAAGCCATAACAAAATTTTTAAAATTTTTTGGAGTCATTATTATTCTTGAAACAACCTTCGCTTCCTCTTTCCCGGGTAAAATAGCGGCGAAATCAACTACAAATTCTTCTGGAGAATGAGAAACTATTGCAAAATTTGAATAATGTACAATTGATTCATTGTCTGGAATATCAATTTTAAGCGAACTTTTTTTAATTTTATCTTCCATAATATTCTCCTGCCTAAAATTACTAATATAATATACTCTCAATCTTAATTTTATGCAATTAATTTTTAAAAAATTTCTTTCCCAATTATAAATTCTTAGGTTTTCAACAATATGAAATGATAATCATCTATTTTCAAGCCTTTTAAGATTATCCAATGCTGTTTGATAAGTAGGATACAGTTTTACAGCAATTTTAAAATATTTAATAGCACTTTCAATATCTTTCATAGCTTCATATGTAACACCAAGGTTGTTATAATAAGCTGCCTTATTCATATTATTTTCACCTGCTCCAAAATAAATAGCTGCCTTAAAAGCTGCTTCTGCCTGATTATAATTTTCAAGTTTCAGTAACACCAACCCGATTCTATTATAAATCCCGGGGTTATTTGGTAAAAGTCTTAATGCATATTGATAAGAAACCAATGCCTTTGAATATTCGCCATTCAATCTATTTTCATCTCCAATTATCTGATACATATAATAATTTCCACCAATATTCTGTATATATTTAATGGCTATCTTTAGTCTTTCTTTTCTCTTTTCTTTTGCAGTGTAATATTTAATCAAAGCAAAATAAGGCTCTGGATTCTTAGGATTCTTTTCTATCATATCAAGTAATCTTGCTTCATTAGAAGGTGGTTGAGTAATTTGTTGTTGTCTTTGAACTGGTTGTGTTTGCTCTGATTGCTGTTGCTGAGGTTTTGGAGTTGGTTCTACTTCCTCTACTTCCTGTTCTTTTTCAACTTGTTCTTGTTTTTGAGGTTGTTCTTCTTCTTCTCCAAAAAGGGCTACTGAAATTGACAAAAATATTATACTTGCTATAATATACTTATATTTTCTCATAGTTAACTCCTATTTTATTTTAGCAAACTTAAATTATTTTGTAAAATTTTAGGGTAGTTTTTATGAAAAAATATGTTATAGCCTTAACGGGTGGTGCACAGGGGATAGGAAAAGCAATTACAACTTCTTTCTTAAAAGACGATTTCTTCCTTTCATTAATAGATAATGATAAAGAAGCTATTGAAGAGATTACTAACGAACTGAAAAATAAAAAATTACTTACCTTTTGCGGAGATGTATCACTTGAAAAGGATATAAAAGATTGGGTTAATCTAACTATTGAAAAATTTGGAATAGTTGATGTTTTAATAAACAATGCCGCAATTTCAATCAATAAGCCAATCAAAGAATTATCCTATGAAGAATGGCATAAGGTTATTGACATAAACCTAAGCTCAATATTCTTAACTACAAAATATTTTTCAACACACCTTGCGAAAAGCAAAGGTTCAATAATAAACATAGCTTCAACAAGAGCATTTCAATCTGAAAAAAATACTGAAGCTTACTCTGCATCAAAAGGTGGTGTGGTTTCTATCACTCATGCTTTAGCTATAAGTTTGGGTCCGGATATTAGAGTAAATTGTATAAGCCCGGGGTGGATAGATACTTCAAAATGGAAGAAAAAAGCACTTCTTAGCGAAACAACCTTAAGAATAGAAGACCACCTCCAGCATCCAGCTGGAAGAGTGGGAAAACCAGAAGATATTGTAAATATCATTAAGTTTTTGATATCAGAGGAAAATGATTTTATAACTGGAGCAAATTTTATTATAGATGGCGGAATGACAAAAAAGATGATTTATATTGAATAATGTTTTGCTTTAAAATAACACTATCTTTTGTTGGGAAGAAACAAAAGGATACCTTTTTAGCATTATAATAATCCCCAGGAAAAACTGGACAAAATGGTGTGATGTTCCTCGCAATGACAGGAAAGTCAGTCATTCTAACCTTTGAAAAAGGTAAAGTGATCTCAAAAATAATTACAACTTCCTTTTTAGACTACCTCCTATGGGGTACTAAAACATAAAACTTCCACTTTAAAAAAACTTTATAAACTTTTAACTTTCAATTGATATAATAATTTTAAAATAAAATTAAAAATTTTTCTTTTTTCCCTTGACATAAAAATCTAAAAGATGTATAATAATACAAAATTGTAATGATTACAATTTTAAAATAATTCAAAGGAGTAAAATATGATTATTTCAAAGAAAGTTGAAAAGGCTTTAAATTCACAGGTTAATGCAGAGTTATATTCTGCATATCTTTATCTTTCTATGGCTGCTTACTTTGAGTCAAGTAGTCTTACTGGTTTTGCAAAATGGTTGAAACTTCAAGCAAAAGAAGAACTTGAGCATGCTATGAAAATTTATAACTATATTCTTGAAAGAGGTGGAAAGATTGAACTTGAAAAAATTGATAAGCCAAAGTTTGAGTGGCAATCTGTGCTTGAAGCTTTTAACGATGCTTATGAGCATGAAAAAAAGGTTACATCACTTATCTATAACCTTGTTGAACTTGCTCAATCTGAAAAAGATTATGCTACAAATGAAATGTTGCAATGGTTTGTAAAGGAACAGGTTGAGGAGGAAGCTCAAACCCAGCTTATTGTTGAGCATCTGAAGATGGTAGGAGATTCAAAAAATGGCATCATGATGATTGACCATAGATTGAGTAAAAGAGAAGATGATTAAATGGAACAGAAGAATTTTTCTCAGAAAGAAATAAAAAATTTTTTACTTGAGAAAAATATAAAACCAACTTTGATAAGGGTAAAAACCTTAGAATATCTATGGTCAACAAAGGAACATCCTGATGCTGAAATGATTTATAGAGAGGTTGCAAAATATATTCCAACTTTGTCAATGACAAGTATATATAATACTCTTAATAGTTTTGTTGAGAAAGGAATAGTAACAGCCATCAAAATAGAAGATGGCGTTGTAAGATATGATGGTGATATAACCTCACACGGGCATTTTAAGTGTATAAAATGTGGCAGGGTTTTAGATATTGACATAAAGCAGGAGATTTTTAAGGAAAAAATAAAAGAAGGTGAAGTTTTAGAAGAACATATTTACATCATAGGTATATGTAATGGATGTTTAAATAAAGGAGGTTAAAAATGGCAGTAAAATTAGGTGTTTACAAGTGTAAATTATGTGGTAATGTTGTAGAGGTGTTTATTTCAGGAGATGGGGATTTAGTCTGTTGTGGAGAACCAATGACTCTTATGGATGAAAAAAATAAAGATGGAGCTGGTGAAAAGCATCTTCCGGTTGTTGAAAAGACATCAAATGGAATTTTGGTTAAAGTCGGCTCAGTTCCCCACCCAATGGATCCTGATCACTGGATTCAGTTTATTGAGGTTGTAACAAAAGATAGCTACATTTTAAGAAAAGAGTTAAATCCTGGTGAAAAACCTGAAGCAACTTTTAATGTAGCTTTAGAAAATGTTTCTTTAGTAAGAGAATTTTGTAACAAGCATGGTTTATGGGCTACAAAATAAAAATGGAGGATTTTATGAGTGAAGTTAGGAAAAAACTTATTGATATGTTAAATAAGGCATTAGAGCTTGAACACGCAGCAAGAATACAGTATCTTGCTCATGCAGAGTTAGTAAAAGGGCTAAATTCAGAGCCTATTATTGAAAGGTTAAAGGAAATTGCAAGCGATGAACAAAAACACGAGGATATTTTTAGAACTCTTATTTCTGCTTATTTAGGTGGAAAACCTTCTATGGGAATAGAAAAAACATATGAGGCAGATGAAATTAAAGAAATTCTTAATGTTAATCTGAAAGGAGAAAAGGATGCGATTGATTATTATAAGCAAATCTACAAGTTTGTAATAGAAAATAAGAGTGAATTTCCGTATGAATTTGAAAGATTGGAACACCAGATAAGACATGTGATAATGGATGAAGAAGAACATGTAGTTGAAATTTCAAATTTACTTGAAAAATAAATTTTTAGGAGGATAAAATGGCAAGTGTAAAAGGAACAGAAACAGAAAAAAATTTGCTTAAAGCCTTTGCTGGTGAGTCTCAGGCAAGGACAAGGTATACCTTTTTTGCCTCTGTAGCAAAAAAAGAGGGATATGAGCAAATTTCACAAATTTTTTTAGAAACAGCAGAAAACGAAAAAGAACATGCTAAAAGATTCTTTAGCTATCTTGAGGGTGGAATGGTTGAAATTGAGGCAGCTTATCCAGCAGGTGTTATTGGTAATACTCTTGAAAACCTTAAAGCCGCAGCAGATGGAGAGAACGAGGAACACACAAAACTTTATCCTATGTTTGCAGACGTAGCAGAAAAAGAAGGTTTTAAAGAAATTGCAACACTTTTTAGAATGGTAGCAAAAGTAGAGGTTGAGCACGAAAAAAGATATAGAAAGCTTGCCCAAAATATAGAAAAGGAAGAAGTTTTCAAGAGAACTACGCCAGTTAGATGGAAGTGTCTTAACTGTGGTTATGTCCATGAAGGTACAGAGCCACCAGAGAAGTGTCCATCTTGCTTACATCCTAAAGCCTATTTTGCTATAAAAGAAGAAAATTATTAAAGAATAAGCGTGGGGTTTGAAAACTCCACGTTTATCAATTTAAAAGGAGTAAAAATTATGGATATTTATATTTTTATGAAATTAGTCGGCTTAATTGCTTTAATATTTCTGGTTTTAACTTTTTTATTTGGATTTTTTAAATTTAAAATAAAAAATAGGTTTTTAATACATAAGATCTTTGGAATTATTACTTTAATTTTGGGAATAGTGCATGGTATTATAGTATTTTACCTTACATTTTTAAGATAAAATTTAAGGAGGAATTTATGAAATATCTTTTATTAGCAATAATTGTGTTAACATTTTCTACTTCTTTTGCCCATCCACCTTCAAAAATTCAGATTAATTCTTCTCTTGAAGAAAAAACTATTTCTATCGAAGTAGAGCATAAGGTTAGAGGTAAAGACCATTTTATCAATTTTCTTGAAGTCTTGCTTAATGGAAAATCAATAATCAAGCAAAATTGCAGTGAACAGTTAACAGATGAAATCCAGAAATTTGTTTATTTAATTCCAGAGTTAAAAGAAGGTGACAGAGTAACAATTATTGCAAAATGTAATAAATTTGGGGACTTAAAAAGAGAATTTTCCGTAAAGTAAGGAGGATATATATGTTTAAGCAAAATGAAGGAAGTGTTGACAGAATAATTAGAGCTATTTTAGGTATTGGTTTGATAATAGGTGGATTTTTTCTTTCTGGAGTGTTAAAAATTATATTGATTATAATAGGTATAGTTCTATTAATAACAGCGATAACTGGATTTTGTGGATTATATGCATTGTTGGGTATTAATACATGCTCCATTAAGAAAAAATAATATATTATTTTAGTTATATGCCCCCTTATTCCGAAAAGAAAAAAATAGATTATGTGAGGGGGACATATGACTTACATTATAAAAAATGGGATAATTGTCACTCCAGAGAAGGTTATTTATGGTGCTGATATTATTGTAAAAGATGATAAAATTTATAAGATTGGGGAAAAATTAAAAGAAAGTGTAGATTTTGAAATAGAACTCAAAGAAAATGATATTGTTTTTCCTGCTTTAATAAATGCTCACGATCATTTGCTTGGTACCTATTATCCAAGAATTGGTAAAGCACCTTATATTAACTGGTTGCCATGGGATAATGATTTAAAAAATCATGAGATATATATTGAAAGGAGCAAAATAAGCAATTTAGATTTATATTACCTTGGTGCATATAAAAACTTGATATCAGGTGTTACTATTGTGTCAGATCATATTCCTCATTCTGTAAATCAAGATTTTATTGATAAAATGCCTATACATGTTATCAAAGATTATACACTCGAGCATGAAATTTCAAGTTATGATTTAAGATGGGGAAGAGGAATAACAATAGAACATAATGAAGCAAAAGAAAAAGATATTCCGTTTATTACTCATATTCAGGAAGGTTTTGATGAAGAAGCCTGTCTTGGAGTAAATATTTTAAAAGAAATGAAAGCCCTTGATGAATATACAGTTCTAATTCATGGTATTTCTTTTTCAGAATCAGATATAATTGAAATAGCAAAAGCAAATGCAAATGTTGTCTGGTGTCCTTCTTCTAACTATTTTATGTTTAAAAAAACTACTAATATAAAAAGTCTCCTTAATAAAGGAGTAAATGTATCTCTCGGAACAGATTCACCTATGTCTGGAGGATTAAATCTTCTTGATGAACTTCAATTTGCCTATTCTTTATATAAGAAATTGTATAAAGAAGAACTGGATTACAAAAAATTAGTTGAAATGGTAACCATTAATCCAGCAAAAGCATTAAGATTAAAGAAAGTAGGGCAAATTTCCGAAGGTTATTATGCGAATTTATTAATAATTAAAGGCTCTACTTCCTGTAGTCCTTATGAAGCTCTTGTAAAATCATGGTTTGAAGATATAAAGCTTGTGATAATGAATGGAAAGCCTTTGTATGGAAAAACTAAATATTTTGAAAGTTTTAAGAATGTAAAAATTGAAAATTATGAGGAAATTTCAATAAAAAAGAGTAAAAATTATATATTTGGAAATATAAGTAGTATTTATAAGAGAATCTGGGAAAACATAAGTTATAAAAAAATTTTACCTTTTTTACCAGTTGATGTAAACTTATATTAGAAATTTTAAGAAGGAAAAAATGCCCATTGAGAGAAAATTTACAGCAGGGTCAATTATTTATTTTGATCATGAAATAGGCGATTCTATTTATATTTTAAAATCTGGCAGAGTGGATATAAGTTTTATTCAACCAGAAACGGGTGAAAAGATCGTAAAGACCCTTGCTATAGGTGAATTTTTTGGCTTAAAATCGGCAATCATCAATCACACAAGAGATGAGATCGCAGAGGCAGTAACAGATGTTTTAACAATAGAATTTAAAGTACCAGAGTTTGAAAGTTATGTAAGTACAAATGTAGAACTTTTGAAAAGATTATTAAGGGTTTTATCAAATCAACTAAGAAACCTTGGTATAAAAGTAAATAATTATCTTGGCAACAATGTTATCTACCCACCAAATATAGGATTGTTTAAAATAGGGGAATATTATTTAAACAACAAACAATATAAACAGGCAATACAGGTTTACGAAAGATACATAAAAGAATATCCGGAGACAAATCTCTGTGGTGAGGCAAAGTACAGGATTCAAATTGCCCAGGAGGCTATAAGTACTGGATTTCTAAAATCATATAAACCAGTAGATGAGCTTATAAAGTCAGAAATTTCAGGAAACATTGAAACAATTTCTCAACCAGTAGATTTGAAAACCTCACAGGAAAATTTACACTCTCCTCTGGGAATAAGAGAATGTATGGATAAATTTTATAAAGCACAAGGTGCATTTAATGGTAAAGAATATGAGTCCGCAGAAAAAGAATTAAAAGCATTTTTTTCTTCCCTTTCCCCTAATATAAATCCAGAAATGGTTGAAGAAGCAAAAATGTTGTATTTTAAGGTTTTATTTTATAATAAAAAGTATGCTGAATGCGGTCAGGAAATTACAGAATTTATAAAATCATCAAATAAACCTTTACTTATAAAGAGTGCGTTATTTATTTTAGCCGATATATATAGGGAGCTTAATAAACCAGAAAATGAAAAATCTATTTTACAAAAAATAGTAATGATGGCACCAGTAGATGATGTTAGTAGAAAAGCAAAAGAAAGACTTACAAATTTGGAGTGAAAATGGCAGACGTACTTGATAAATTTGAAAAATCATATGCACCTGGCGATATAATATTTTGCGAGTATGAGAAAGGGGATGAGTTTTACATAATAAAAGAAGGAAAAGTAAGAATAACAAAGATTCAGGATAATAAAGAAAAAACTTTAGATATTTTAGAACCACCAGCAATATTTGGAGAAATGGCAATAATAGAAGATGCTCCAAGGAGTGCAACAACTATAGCTGAAACGAATGTAAAAGTAGCAGTTTTTAAGAAACATAATTTTTATGAGCTACTAGCGAGCAACCCAAAATGGGCACTATCTTTAATAAAGATTTTGTCTAAAAGAATATTTGATGCTACAAGAAGACTTCAAATCCTTTCATTAAAAGAAAATGAGGCAAAAGTTTTGGACACTATTTTGATGCTTGTGGAGTGGAAAGGTATAATACCTGCCACCTATCAAGAAACAAAGCCTATAGAACTTGAAGAAGTAAAAGTAGAAGATATAGCACACTGGTGTGGACTTGATGTAAAAGAGTGTGAAAAGTACATCATAAGATATGTTAATATGGGAAGACTTGAACGACTTGCAAACAAAATTATAGTAAAAAATCTCCCAGACATATATAGACTTGTGAAAAACAAGAGAAAGCTCCAATCTCAGGAAGATGAATTATAATTAGCTTAAGTAATTTGCGTTTATTTTTACATAATCACAGGTCAAATCACTTGTCCAGACAAAATAATCCTTTTTGCCGATATCAAGGTCAAGGGTTATAGTCATTTCATTTGTTATCATTTCACTTCCAGCCTTGCTTTCGTTTTGAGGTAAAACAGCACCATTTTCAAAAATCAATAAATCGTTGAAGTATAACTTTAATTTTGACAGTTCAAATTTTCCACCAGAATATCCTAAAGCAGCAATAACTCTACCCCAGTTAGGACTTTGACCAAATATTGCAGTTTTTACAAGATATGAATCTGCGATTGCCCTTGTTATCTTGTAAGCATCTTCATCTGTAAGTGCGTTCTTTACTTCTATCTTTACTACTTTTGTAGCACCTTCTCCATCTCTAACAATCATTTTTGCAAGATGCTGACATAATCTTGTCAAATAAGAAACAAAAATATCATAAGCTTCGCTTTTATATGTGATGGTTTTGTTTTCTGCCATACCATTCGCCAGCATGAAAACACTATCATTTGTGCTTGTATCATTATCAACACTAATTCTGTTAAAGGATAAATCTGTAGCTTGAATAAGAGCTTCTTTCATTGCCTTTTTCTCAATACAGGCATCTGTAACAATAAAAGCAAGCATGGTCGCATGGGGCAAAGCCGCCATATCTGGTTTTATCATTCCAGCACCTTTAACAGCTCCACCAATCCTGATTCTTGTTCCATTGATTTCAAATTCGCAACATGCTGTTTTGATTTTTCTATCAGTAGTCATAATGGCATGAGAAAAATTTTTCTCATCACTCTCAATCCTTATTATTCTACAGAGTTTTTCTATTCCATATCTAACGACATCCATATTTAGGGGTTTACCTATTACCCCTGTTGAAGCAACAAGTACACTTCCTTTTTCAAGTCCGAGATGTTTTTCAACAAGTTCTGTCATTTCGAGGGCGTTTTTAATACCTATTTCACCGGTCAGACAATTTGCATTGCCACTATTAACAATAATAGCAGAAATCTTATTATTTAATCTTTCTCCATCTACGAATATATGGGCAGCTTTAACATTATTCTTTGTAAACAAAGCTGCAACTTCACATGGCTTTTCTGATAAAATAATCCCCAGGTCTTTAAAACTTAGCTCTTTTAGCCCAGAAGCAATACCATTAACTTTGAACCCTTTTACAGAGGTTATACCTCCACCCTCTAAAAAACCAAGACAATTATCCATAAAGATGCTCCTTATTAATTTTCAGAAGAATCCCCTCCCGATTCTACAGAACCAAAAGTGGTTATATCTGGATTTTCTGCTATTTTTTTTCTGATGAGTTGTTCAAGTTTAGAAGCCATATCTGGTTTAGATTCAAGTTCTTTTACCAGATTTTCTCTTCCCTGAGCAATTCTATCTTCTCCTATAAAATACCATGTTCCTTTTCTCTGTATCACATTACAGGTGACTCCAGCATCAACAAGACAACCCACCTTAGAAATACCCTTACCAAAAATTATATCAAATTCTGCAATTTTGAATGGAGCAGCTAATTTGTTTTTTACTACTTTTGCTCTAACTCTATGTCCGTAATTCTCTTCTCCCTTTTTTAAAGCCTCTCCTTTTCTTACTTCTATTCTCACAGAAGAGTAAAATTTGAGAGCCATTCCACCTGTGGTAGTTTCTGGATTTCCAAACATTACTCCTATTTTCATTCTAATTTGGTTAATAAAGATTACTGCAGTTTTTGATTTATTAATCAATGCTGTCAATTTCCTTAAAGCCTGAGACATAAGACGAGCTTGCATACCCATTACGGCATCTCCCATATTTCCGTCTATTTCTGCCTTTGGAACAAGGGCAGCGACTGAATCAACAACAATCAAATCAATAGCCCCACTTCTTACAAGGCTTTCTACTATTTCAAGAGCCTGTTCACCTGTATCTGGTTGAGAAATATAGAGATCCTTAATGTTTATCCCCAATTTTTGTGCATATATTGGATCAAGTGCATGTTCTGCATCCACAAAAGCACAAATATTACCCTTTTTTTGTGCTTCTGCTATTATAGAAAGTGATAATGTAGTTTTTCCAGAAGATTCTGGACCATAAATTTCTGTTATTCTTCCGTATGGAATACCTCCAATGCCTAGTGCAAGATCGAGGGTTAACGCTCCAGTTGAAATAACAGGTATCCCTTCCACACTTGGCTTATCACCAAGTTTCATTATTGCACCTTTACCAAACTGTTTTTCTATCTGTGAAATAGCTATTTGTAAAGCCTTTTCTTTCTCTTTATCCACTAATTCGGACATATTCCCCTCACTTTATTTTATTTAATATTTCCTTAATTTTATTATAAAAATCTTTATTTAGCATTTCACTGTCGCTAAAACCCGCTTCTAACAAAACAGTGCTACCCTCTGGAATCTTTTTGGTAAAACTATCAAATACATTTTCACCACTACCAGCAAATGTATAAAATAAAACTAATTTTTTACCTTTAAGGTTATAGTTTGCAAGAACTGTATTAAATGGAGCCGCTATATTTGAAGCCCATACCGGTGTGCAAATAATAATAAGGTCATATGAATACGGATCTTTTTTAAGTGGTTTAATCTTTGGCTTTTTGTTTAATGCTGATAACATCCCACCAATAAAATATTTAAAAAAGCCTTTAGGAAGTGGCTTTAAAAGTTCTATTTTTTCTACATCAGCACCAATCTCTTCACTCACAATAGAAGCAAGCTTTTCATTATGTCCATCAATAGAAAAAAACAAAACCAAAGTTTTCATATTTTTCTCCATATTTCATTATAATTACAAAAAAAAGAAATGTCTATTTTAAAAAGCATTAATTTTTTGAAATTTTAAAATTTTCTGAAATTCCAAATGCAGGTAAAATATTATGTTTCAGCCACTCATTATCAAACCAATCATTTGGGTCAATATTCATTCCATTTATAATTAGACTGAAGTGCAGGTGGTCGCCCGTTACATAACCAGTTTTACCTGAAAAAGCAATAAGGATGCCTTTTTCAACCTCTTCTTCTTCTTTAACAAGCAATTTTGAACAATGAGAATAACCAGAAAAAATTCCATAACCGTGATCTATCAAGATATAATTACCATTTGCTCCATTATAGCCAGAAAAAACAACTCTTCCTTTTTCTATAGAATAGATTTCAAAATTCTTACCTTTAACAAAATCTATTCCAAAATGGTATGAACTTCTCACAAGTTTATTATTTAAGTAAAAATTTCTCTTTACTCCATAATCAGAAGTTATATAACCATCAATAACTGGCTTCTGTGGAATAAATAAAAAATCATCCCTTATACTTTTCACTTTATAAGTGTGTTCAAAGACATCAAAAACCCTTTTTTCATTTAACTTATTTACAATATAACTATATCTCTTAAGTGGATCCTTTGGCAACTTTTCACCAAATTCGTCTTCTTTTTCTTTACCAAAATTAGAACTCATTTTTATATTATCAACTTTATATTTTCTCTCAGAAAATTTTATTTTTAATTCATTTGTAATACTGAAAGAATCAAAAGATAACACTATTTCTGGATTTATATTTTCAAAAGTCAATGGCCATCCAAAAAAGGCAATTAAAAAACCTTTATACTTCACAAAAGGAATTTTATAATTTTTGTTTAAAATTAAGAAGATTTCTTTGATGTCTGGATTTAACTTTTTTAGTAATATAACCCCGCTTCCACCTCTCTTTACTTCTGGCGAAGAAAATAAAATTTCATAATCCATATTTGATAGATCTGAAGAGAAGAGATTTTCTCTAATCTGTGAATTTTTGACAACTTTACTTTCACATGAAAAAATAAAAATGCTAACTATAATTCCTGATATTATTAACCCACTCTTCAATATTTTCATCCTCATAAAAATTGCTTCCTATTACTAAAGAATTTGCCCCAGCTTTTAAAACATCTCTGTAATTTTTTCGGTTTATTCCCCCATCTACTTGAAGAATTATATCTCTATTTTCTATCATTTCTCTTACTTTCTCTATTCTTTTAAGTGATTCTTTTTTAAAAGATTGGCCTGAAAAGCCCGGCTCAACACTCATAACAAGTATCAAATCTATATCTTCAAGGTAAGGTAAAAGAATATTTAGTTCACTTAAAGGTTTTATAGAAAGCCCTATTTTCTTTCCTTTTTTTCTGAAAAAATCTATATAACTTTTTAAAATCACGTGTTCATTTTCAACATGAAAAGTAAAATGGTTTATGTGAAGTGTAAGGAAATTTTGAAGTGTTTCTTCGGGGTTAATTTTTAAATCAATCATAAAATGAAAATATGAAGGTATTTTTGTTCTTTTTAAAATATCTTCTGCTACTTTTGCTCCAAAGGATATATTCGGGACATAGTGGTTATCCATTATGTCGTAATGAATTGCATCAATGTTTAATCTTTCAAAAAGTCTAACTGCCTTTTCAAGGTTAAAAAAATCTGCTGCAAATATTGAAGGCATTATATACACTTTATTCATAACTGACTTCCTTTATAACAGAGTTATTTACTATGAGGATAAGCTTTGTGGCTCCATAGGATTTAAACACAGTTAGTATTTGGGCTTTATCTGTAAACTTTCTGCTGTAAATTTCTCTTGAAGTATTTCTTTCGTCTGAAATGAGAATTTTAACATCGAGTTCTGGACTTCCAGCCTGTTCACTGCCTAAAGATGAAAGGTTATAGTAAAAATATCTGTAATTTGCATTCCTTATCTCATCTTCGTTTTCTCCATAAACACCTACAAGAAGTCTAATTTCAGAATTAACTGGAATTATTGCTCCTGCTGGAATATCCTGTTCTAAAACCTTTCCATCTTCATCAATTGAAGAAGCTACTTTTTTTTCAATAACAGGATAAATAGAACTATTTATAAGGGTTCTTAAAGCCAGCTCTATAGGCTGATTGATGAAATTTTCAACCTTATATTGTCCTTCACTGACATCAGAATTTACTAAAAGTTTCATTTTATAACTTCTTTCCACCTCAATGTTTGGAGATGGTTCTTGACTTATTACTTTATCGAGTGGGTAATTTGGATCCTTTACAAGAGTCATTGTGAAGGGAATATTTTGTTTGACTAAAAGATCTTCGGCTTCTTTTCTACTCAAGCCAACAACGTTCGGGACAATATAAACATCTTTTCCAAGGCTTACTACAATAGTTACACTTCTTCCTTTTCTAACAGTAAGCCCTTGAAAAGGAAACTGACTTATAACAGTATATTTTGCATAATTTGTGTTAAATGTTGGTTCTACTATTACATTAAGTCCTCTCTTTTGAATTTCAACAATTGCAGAAACTATATCTTTTTCTCTCACGTCTGGAACTTTTGTTACTGGAAAAGAAATAGCTGAAATTAATAATACAAATATTATAACAATAAAAGCAATAATACCTGCCAGAACAAAAGCAAAAAACATTCTTCTCACAAGTCTTGTATATATGTCAGCACCTTCTGCACTAAAATAATCTTTTGATTTCTTTTCAAATTTAATAATCCATATTTTTAGATTCTTTAAAAAATCTTTAAATCCCATAACATCCCCTTTTAAAAGAAATTTCCTTCAACAGGTTTAAATCCATTTATAAAACTTATAAAATCCATTTCTTTTTTGTTTTCTGGTTTAATTCTTTTTATTTTTATACTCTTTTCTTTTGTTGAAACAATAAAACCATTTTTGTTTGCCCTTATAATCTTTCCTGGTTCTCCTTCTAAACAATCAACCTCAATTTCTGTAAAAATACACTTTATTCCTTTATCATCATTTTTGAAAGAGCTATTTTTATAAAAACTGAAAATCCCGGGCCAGAGTTTAAAAGCTCTGTATTTATTGTAAATTTCTTTTGCACTCATTGTCAAAAAATCTATAATTCCATCCTCTTTTTTTATTATTCTTGTGTAAGAGGCATTTTTTTCATCCTGTTGTTTTCTTTCAAAAGATTTTTTTTCAATTAGATTTAATGCATTAATGAGAAGTTTAGCACCATCTATCGCAAGTTTTTTGGAAAGCTCAATATAAGTGTCATCTGGCATAATAGCCACATTACTCTGAAGTATTATATCGCCCTTATCAAGTTCTCTGGTTATAAATTGTACAGTGTTTCCTGTTTCCCTATCTCCATTTAATAAAGCATATTGAATAGGAGAAGCACCTCTATATTTTGGAAGTAAAGACGCATGTAGGTTTATAGAGCTATATGGGGGATGATAAATTATTTCTTCCGGGATAATCATTCCATATGAGACTATAACATATATATCTGCGTCAAATTTGAAAAGCTCATTCTGAAAATCTTTATCTTTTAAATTGCATGGTTGTAATATTGGAATCTTTTTTTCTTCTCCAAGTTTTTTTACAGGAGTAGAAGTAATTTGTTTCATACCTCTACCACAATAGCTATCTGGATTAGTAACTATGGCTAAAACATCATGATTCTCTAACAATAATTCGAGTGATGGAATAGAAAAATCAGAACTTCCCCAAAAAACTACTTTCATATTTCAATTTTTCCAAACTTTTCCTTATTTTGTCTAAGTAATTCTTCAAGCTTTTCTTTATTCTTCTCTTTATCTTCTTCTGAAAAGTAGTCAATAAACAATTTGCCTTCCAGATGATCTATTTCATGTTGCAATACTCTTGCAAACATTCCTTCTCCTTCAATCACTGTTTTTTTACCCGAAAGTAAAGTTGCTTTTACTCTTACCTTGAGCGATCTTTCAACATTTCCCCAGATGCCAGGAAATGATAAACACCCTTCTTCTGCTGTTACTTTATCTTTTGAGTAAAATATTATTTTGGGGTTAAGTAACACCATTCTTCGAGAGCCTTTTTCTTGAGGTAAATCTACTATAAATATTTTCTTTGATATTCCAACCTGCGGAGCAGCAAGTCCGACGCCATTTTGTGTAATTAATGTTTCTTTCATGTTTTCTATTATTTCTATTATTTCTCCATCAATCTTTGTTACTTCTTCAGCTTCTTTTCTTAAAACAGGATTTCCATATGTTGCAATTTCAAGAACAGCCATTTTACACCTCTTTATTTTATAAGATAAAAATTATAAAATGTTCTTATTATTAAGTCAAAAATATTTCTCCACTTGCATAAACATAGTCATTTTTGTAGAAAACGGCAAATTGACCGGGAGTAACAAGTTCTCTTATTTTTTTTAATTTTACGTAAACAATATCATCTGTTAACGAAATCTCACATTTTTCTGGTTGGCTTTGATACCTGAAAACTACTTCATATTCACCATTTATAAAATTTTTAGTAAAAATATTCAATTTTTTTACATTAAAATTATCTACGGCTGGTTTATTACCAAGATGAATAACATTATTTTTTATATCAAATCGGTTTACAAAAACCCGTTCTCCAAGCGAAATTTTTAATCCCCTTCTCTGCCCAAAACTGTAAAAAGGGATGCCTCTGTGATTGCCAACTACCTTTCCATTAAATATAAAGTCTCCTTTCCTTTCAGTTACACCTCTCTTTATCAAAAAATCTCTATAATCATCCTTTACAAAGCAAATATCCTGACTTTCTGGTCTATTTGATTCAATTGGTAATTTGTTTTCCTTTGCAATTTTTCTAATATCTTCCTTAAGATAATTCCCCAGTGGCAACTTGATATATTTTAGTTTATCGGGTTCAATATAAGAAAGAAAGTACGATTGATCCTTTAATAAATCATTTCCCTTACTTATAAAATACTCACCATTATGATTTACAATATTTGCATAATGTCCAGTAGCAAAGTAATCAGCTCCTTCAGAAATAGAATATTCTAATAATGCACCAAATTTGATAAATCTATTGCAAAATATACATGGATTTGGAGTAAGCCCATTTTTATAACTTTCAATAAAATAATTAATTATCTTTGTTTCAAAAATGTCCTTTAGATTTACAATTTTGTGTTTTATACCTAAAAATTCACAAATTTTTTTAGCATTTTCTACTTCTTCTAAACTACAGCATTTTTTCCTTCCTTCCTCATCAGGTCCAACAAAAGTAATACCACAAACATCAAAACCTTGAGACTGTAGGAGGAAAGCAGCTACAGATGAATCAATTCCACCGGACATTCCAATAAAGACAGTTGCCATACTTAAAACTTTTTGAGTTTTTCCTTTTGAGATTTGAGAAAATCAATTTTATTTACCTTCTTGAAGGAAGGAATATTTCCAAGGAAATCTATAAATTTAGCTTCTTTCGGTTTCATCTTATCCTTATTAAGCTCTATGAAATCAATGGTTTCTTTATCTTCTATTTTCTCTATCAGTCTTACTTCATTTGACTGACTTAAAATATAGTAATTGTTTATAATCTTTACTATATGAATGTAAGTATTCATTCCTATCATTTTTGTGAGTACAACCTCAACAAACTCTGCATTTTCAGACTCAGGGATTGAAGTTTTTTTAACAAGCCATCTTACAAGTAAAAAACCGCCACCACCAAGTAATCCCAGATAGAAAATTATCTTTATCGTTGTCCAGAATGGATTTGGGGTTTTAATTCTTCTCTGGCTCTCTCTCTCTTCTTCTCTATAAAAATCATCAAGAAATGTTTTATCATTTGTTGCATTTTGATTGGTTGTTTCTACTGGATAAACCGGTGAGAAAACAAAAACTAGATAAAATATAACATAAAAAATTTTTTTCATATTTATACCTTATTTAAGTAATCAACCAAAAAACCGAAGGGTTTATCAAAATCATGATATTCGCATACCACTTCGTCATTTTCTGTGATTTTAAACTTAGCTTTTTCGCTTAAAGCTATAACTTCATGCCATATTCCTTTATTTAAACATACAGGCTTATCGAGTAAAAATACCTCAAAACCCTCAGGATCTTTATCAGAAACAAGTAACAATGAAATCCCGCTCAAAGGTTCAAAAGTTTCAATTGAATCTGGATGCCTCTCAACTCTTGTAGCACTATGCCTATCTATTTCTAAAATAGCAATTCTCCATCCACTATCTTTAACTTTAAAAAGTATTTCCCATACTGAAACATCTTTGCTGCTGAAGTCAAGAACCATCCCATATTTCTTAAAATTTTCTTTTGTTATATACTTTAACTCTTTCACAAAAACTCCTATTAAATTATAAACCCTTTTCCATCAAATTTGCAAATATTTTGTTGAAGTTTGCTGGATCAGTCACCGGTTGCCCTTCCAATACCAATGAATAATCTAACAGGAGATGGCAATAATCCTTTAAAATTTGACTTGACTTATCTTTTTTGTAGTGATCAAACATCTTTTCAACAACCGGATTAAGCGGGTTAATTTCAAGTATTCTTTTTGTATCAGAGAAAATCTGGCTTTCTTTCTTAAAATACTTCTTAAATGCTGCACTAATATCATATTCTTCACTACTCAAACAGCATGGGGAAGAAATTAGATTTTCTGAAAGTTTTACATCTTTTATGTAATCTGAGAGTTCCTTTTTAATAAATTCAATAAAGTCCTTCATATCTTTTTCTTTTTCTTTTATTAATTTTCTTCGCTCTTTCATTTCTTCTGTTTCAATCTCTACTTTGCCTTTTCCAATTATTTTTATCTTCTTTCCTTCAACCTCAGAAATATTCTGTAATACAGCCTCATCAATAGGATTGTATATAAATAAAACTTCATAACCGTAATTTTTTAATACTTCTATCTGAGGTGAATTTTCTGCTATAACTCTCGAATCAGCTGCAATACAGTAAATTTCTTTCTGCCCATCTTTCATTCTTGTTATGTATTCTTTTAAGGTCGTAAGTTTCTCTTTATCATTTGTTGATTCAAATAGCAACAAAGGAACAATTTTATTTTTATTTTCTAAATCAGAAAAAATTCCTTCTTTTAAAGCGTCTCCAAACTCTTTCCAGAAAATAAGGTAATTTTCTCTATCATTTTCTACCATTTCGTTAAGAGCATCAAGTACCTTTTTTGTTAAATTCTTTCTTATTTGAACTATTATTCTGTCGTTTTGTAGCATTTCTCTTGAAATATTAAGGGATAAATCAGAGGATTCAACAACACCTTTTATAAATCTCAAATATTTAGGTAATAATTCCTCATAATTTTCAGCAATAAGAACTTTTTTTACATATAGAGAAAGCCCACTTTTATATCCCTGAAAATAAAAATCAAATGGAGCATGAGAAGGAATGAAGAGCAAAGAATAAAATTCCATGGTGCCTTCTGCTTTATAGAACAAATGTTTTAAAGGTTTTTGCCAATCATGAGAAATATGTTTATAAAACTCTTCCAATTCTTCTTCTGTAACTTCATTTGAAGTTTTTCTCCAGATGGGTTTCATTGAATTTAATATCTTTTCTTCTTTTTTCCCTTCTTTTTCTGTATAAGTCTTTATGGGGTATTGTATAAAATCTGAATATTTTTTTACAATTTTAGATATTACCCACTCATCTGTAAAGTCTTCTATACCATTTTCTTCATCTACTGGTTTAAGATAAAGTTTTATTTCTGTTCCATTTTTTTCCTTTTCTATTTCTGAAATAGTGTATTCACCATCTCCATAAGATTCCCATTTATATCCAACTCTTTCTCCAGCCTTTCTTGTAATTATTTCGACTTTATCTGCAACCATAAAAGCAGAATAGAACCCTACACCAAACTGGCCGATTAATTCCGTAATATTGTTTTTTTCTTCTTTTAATTTTTCCATAAATTCATGGGTTCCGGATTTAGCAATAGTTCCAATATGGTTTATTAAATCATCTTTATTCATTCCTATACCATTGTCGATAATTGAAAGAGTTCTTTTTTCCTTATCTGGAATAACCCAGATTTCAAAATTTGGGTTGTCAATCAAAGAAGGATTGGTAAGTGATAAAATTCTCAATTTATCAATAGCATCGGAAGCATTAGAAATTAACTCTCTTAAAAAAATTTCTTTATTTGTGTATATTGAATGAATTACAAGATCAAGAAGTTTTTTTGTTTCCGTTTGAAAAGAAAATTTTTCGCTCATCAAATCCTCCATAAAAAATAATGCTAAATAAATTTAATAAGAGATGAAAAACATCGTCAAATCTGGATTTTATTCTTGTCTATAGTCTTTAAGAAAATCTGCTAATCTTGTAGCTACCTCTTTAAGTTCTTCAAGATCTGGTAGAAAAACTACTCTGAAATGATCAGGGGTTGGCCAGTTAAATCCAGTACCCTGAACAAGAAGAATCTTTTTAGAAACAAGAAAATCATAGACAAACTTCTGGTCATCTTTGATATTGAATTTTTTTACGTCAATTTTTGGGAATAAATATAATGCTCCTTTAGGCTTTGTGCAGGTTAGTCCATCTATAGAATTAAATATGCTATAAGCATAGTTTCTTTGTTCATAAAGTCTACCGCCGGGTAAAGTTAACTTTTTTATATCCTGTGGGCCACCTAAAGCAGTCTGGATTGCATATTGTCCCTGAACATTACTGCATAACCTCATAGAAGATAAAATATTAAGCCCATCTATATAATCCTTTGTGTTTTCTCTATCGCCGGTCAGGATCATCCATCCAACTCTAAAGCCGGGCAACCTGTGAGTTTTTGATAGCCCCCCAAAAGTTACTACCAGGACATCCTTTGTAAGTGTTGCAAGAGGGACATGAGTAGCATCATCGTAAAGGATATTGTCATATATTTCATCAGCGTATATAATCAAATTGTTTTCTTCTGCAATCTTTACAATTTCTAAAAGAATTTCTTTAGGATATACAGCTCCTGTTGGATTGTTTGGGTTTATTACCACAATGCCTTTTGTATGTGGGGAAATCTTCTTCTTTATGTCTTTTATGTCCGGGATCCAATCTTGAGATTCATCACACAAATAATGGACGGGTTTTCCTCCAGAGAGGCTTACAGCAGCAGTCCACAATGGATAATCTGGAGCAGGGATCAATACTTCATCGCCATTGTTCAAAAGTCCCTGCATTGACATTACAATCAATTCACTAACTCCATTTCCAATATAAATATAGTCTGTATCTATATCTTCTATGCCTTTTAATTCATAATATTGCATTATTGCTTTTCTTGCTGGAAATATTCCTTTTGAATCACAGTATGCTTCTGCATGAGGCAAATTTAGTATAACATCATGTATAATCTCATCCGGAGCATTTATGCCAAAGGCTGGAGGGTTTCCGGTATTAAGTTTAATTATTGTAAACCCTTCTTCTTCAAGTTGTTTTGCCTTTTCTAAAACAGGCCCTCTTATTTCATAACACACATTGTCAAGTTTTGATGATTTTTTATAAATCCGTTTCATTTCAATTCTCCTTAATATATCTTAAAACAATAAGAATAAAAAATCCATTTTTTCTTGAATTTCGACAAATGGTGTGTTAATCTTAAAATTGAAAAGGATATTTGTGGAGGAGGATATGAAAAGAACAATAATTTTATGTTTATTATTAACAGCATGCACTTTATTTAACACTGATATTATTGGTTCTGGAAATGTAATTGAAAAAAGTTTTTCTCTTAATGAATATAACTCAATTTCGCTGGAAGGTGGATACTATTTAACTACTTCTACAAATCTTTCTGGCAACGAACTAAAAATAAAAACAGATGATAATCTTTTTAGTTATCTTGAAATTTCGTGTGTTGATAACAAGATTAAAATAAAATATAAAGACGGTTATAACTTAAGACCTACTAAAGTTATAGAAATACTAATTTCAACGAATGTTTCAAATATAGATTTAAGTGGCTCACTTAGCATTTATGATACAAATATAAATAAAAATAGTTATAAAATATCCTCTTCTGGTTCAATTTCTGGCTACATTTCAGGGAAGTGTAATAATTTCTATTTAGATTCAAGCGGTAGTGTATATCTTAATGCTCAGAATCTAACAAATACAGAGGCTTCTTTAAATGTTTCTGGTTCAATTGATACAAGCATAAGGGTTATAAATAGGTTAAATATTAATATTTCTGGAAGTGGCTACATAAAATATTTTGGAAATCCAGTCATTACAAAATCTATAAGCGGCAGTGTTACAATAGAAAAAGGAGGAAATTAGAGTTTATCTAATCTGGAGAGAACATTGCCAATTAATTGCATAAAATATTATCTTTCTCTATAATTATCTTATGAAATTAGATCATATTGCAATATGGGTAGAAGATTTAGAAAAAATGAAAAACTTTTATTTACAATTTTTTGATTGTAAGTGTAGTGAAAAATACATAAATCCAGCTAAAAATTTTCAATCTTATTTTCTAACCTTTAAAGATTTATCAAAAATCGAGTTAATGCATAATCCCAAAAAGAACAAAAAAGCTAATGACCTTCTTGGTTATGCACATCTTGCAATAAGGCTAAAAACCAAAAAGGAAATAGATATTTTAACAGAAAAAATAAAACAGAATGGTTATAAAATAGTCTCTGGTCCAAGAGTTACCGGGGATGGATATTATGAAACATCGTTTTTAGACCCTGAAAGTAATATTATAGAGATAACAAAAAGATTAAAAAGGTAAAAATGAAAAATCGAATAATAAAAGAAATGCTGGATAGTGGAAACATTTCTGAGCGAGAAGCAAAGAAGATTTTTAGAAAATATTCAAAACAAATACACCCTGATATTACAAAGAAAGACACAAACGAAGAGTTTATAAAGCTAAAAGAAGAATATGAAGAGGCAATTTTATTTGTAAAAAATCCAGCCAAACTAACAACAAAAGAAAGAGAGGGTCAAAAATTAGACCAAAAAACCCTGAGAAAACAATTCTACCAGCTTTTAAGTATATATATAACGTCTGGCATTTATTCCCAGAAAATAAGATTAAAAACTTCACTTAAAGAAAGAAATGAAAAAATAATAAACACAATAATAAAAAAAGGAAATGAATATGATGAAGAATTTTCGACCTTGTTTAAAAATTTTAATACAATTTATATTCAACCATTTGAAGAATGGTGGGAAGAAAGGCAGTTAAAAAATGCTACAAAACTTTTAATAAATGGAATTAGAAGTCTGTTAGAATATCAAAAAAATGGTAATATTTTAACTTTAAGAATGGCAGAGTCTTATCTTAAAGATGCAAGATATGAGTATAGTTTAAAGGCTAACTCAGAATATCAAAAAAATACAATAAAACTTATAGATTGGTTCTTAAAAGAATTGTCAAAAGAACCATTAGGAGAGGATTTGTATTAAAAGTGTTTTTCTGTTAAAGTTAAAACAAAATCATAAAAATTGAATAAATTTCTAATCCAGAAAACCAATCTCTAAATCTGGTCTTTTTACCACTTCAAACCTCACGTTAGCTTCTCTAAACAATTCTTCATAGCTCTTATCAGGATAATATGAACATGTAACAAATCTTTTAATCTTCGCATTAACTACCATTTTGGCACATATAATGCATGGAGAATGAGTGCAGTATATTGTTGCCCCTTCTGTGCTAACTCCATGAATAGCAGCCTGTATTATTGCATTCTGCTCAGCATGAACAGCTCTACAAACCTCATGCTGAACGCCAGAGGGAATACCGAGTTGATCCCTTAAACAACCAAGTTCTATGCAATCTTTAACTCCGGATGACGCACCATTATATCCCGAACTAATTATATAATTATTCTTTACAATTACAGCACCCACATGGTGTCTTAAACAGGTAGAACGTTCGGCTACAAGAAAAGCCATCTTCATAAAATATTCATCCCATGATGGTCTTGTATAAGGTTTATAATCCAGTATCTCAAGAATTTCATCAATCTTTTTATAAAGCTCTTCAAGGCTACCAGAATTATCAATCTTAAAATCTGCCATTTCAAAACATTTATTTAACTGTTGTGCATTTTCATCCGTGGAGTTTTCCCTTTCTTCTTTTGCTATAAATTCCTCAAGTGTTTGCCCTTCTCCGGGTCTATTTCTCAATTTTGCCCTTTCAAACCTGACCTTTACATCTGCCGTTATACCAATAAGCTTAAAACCAGGAAGACCTTTGCGAAGTTCCTCAACTTCATAAGGATTGCGAATACTATCCACGACAGCCTGAGGAGAATTTTTTATCTTCTGTATGGTTCTCTTTGCAAGAATTTCCGGACCACTTTTTTCTCTTAATTCATTGCCAATAGCTATAAGGTTATCTCTTGAAGGCTCAAGACCCCTTTTTTTTGCCTCTTCTCGAATAATATCAGAAAGTGAAAATGACAAAAACTTCTTTTTTTCAACAAGATATTTTATCGCCTCACCCTTGCCAGCCGCATTCGGTCCTGTAAATCCAAGGAAAAACATAACTTCTCCCCTTAATGTAAATGTAGCAAAATTATAACTTTAAGAAGCTCATTTATTTTATTTTGCCGATAATTATTTGTCAAGATATTTTTTAACGAAAATTTTCAGCTTATAATGGTTAGTTTTATTTAAGTGAAAGTTTTTATCTTTTAATTTTGTTTATGCTTTCTTCAGTAAGAAGTTAAAAATTTATTGAGCATGCGGTAGTCCTATACTAAGTGGGTGTACAAAAAGTCTATTTTTAAACATAGATTGCTTCGTTACTTTCGTTCCTAAGAATGATAGAAAAGCTAGTCATTACAGGCCTTTGAAAAAGGCGAAGTAATCTCAAAAATAATCGAAATCCCTTTTTGGACAACCAAAAATTTGTTGCTATACCTATGAGTGAGGCTGGATTTTATCAGTTGGGTTCCCAGCGATTATACCATACACTTTACCCATAAGCTGGGCTGATAAAGTCCAGCTGAGCGATTTTACTACCGAAGACAGGATGTCGAGTTTTTGCCGATTCTAATTTCTGCCAGATTTTATCAAAAATTCTTGCGTTACCTTCCAGGGGGACGATTGTAGCGTTAGCAAAAGGCTCGATGTTAGCGAGACTCTCTATCTTGTATTTAAGATTTTAATTTAATTGACACATAACTCAATTCGAATATTTGACATTATCCTAAAAAAATATTACAATTTCTTTGGAGTAAACAAAATGTATGAAGTTAAAGAAAGAGTTATCTTGCTTGAAAATATTGTAGAAGTTTTAAAAGATGCCCAACTTGAAACAGAACATAAACTACAAAATTTAATTGAAGAAATGAAAGAGTTTAAGGATGAAATGCAAGAATTTAAAGATGAGATGAGAAATTTTAAGAAAGAAATGAATAAAAAATGGGGTGAGCTCGCAAATAAGCTTGGTACTATTGTTGAAGATATTGTTGCTCCTAATATTCCAGCCATTGGATTAAAATACTTTGGTTTTGAAGATATAGACTTTCTAATGGTTAGAGTGACAAGGAAACATTCTTTGGACAAGAGTAAAAGAAGGGAGTTTGATGTTATTGCTATATATAATGATAAACTTATCCTAAACGAGACAAAAGCATCCCCGAGGTATGAATATATTGATAGATTTGTAGAGTTTTTGAAGACAGGGGAATTTTTTGGATATTTTCCGGAATATAAGGATAAGAAAATAATACCAATCTTTTCATCTCTATATCTTTCGAGTGATATGGTTGATTATCTAAGCAAAAACAAGATATACGCAATGGCAATGAAAGATGACACAATGGATTTGTTAAATTCAGAGTTAAAGATTTAATTTTGCCATAAACAGTTAAACTTTTTGGTAAAAAGTTTGGTTAAAACAATTCTTGTGGCAGTTATAAAGTTTTCTTTAAGTGAAAGTTTTTTGATTTGACAACCCCGTAGAAACACGATTAATCGCGTATCTACTGGGGTAATTCTTTTAACATTATGCCTTTTGTTTAACCAAAATTTTTTTCACCGTTGGATTTTTTCAAGTCTAACTCTTGAAAAATCCACAAGGTGGCGGCGTTTTTCTTTGCTTCTTTCTTTTACAGCTTCCGACAAAAGAAAGAAGATATAGTTTTTAAACCACTTTTTTCCAAAAAGTGATAACTTTTAGCATAAAATGTGACATTTTTAGTTAAATGAAATGTGTGACATTTCTTTTTAATTGACATAAAAATTACCAAAATTAATTGAATTATTTCATTTAAGATTTTATAATATATTTTAATTTCTTTAGCTAAATGGAGGAAGTTTATGTTATCAACACTAAAAGAAACCTATATAAAAGAATTAAAATTTCTTTTTAAAGGTAAAGTAAGAGATATTTATGAAATAAACTCTAAAGAGTGGCTCATTGTTACTACTGATAGAATTTCAGCTTTTGATGTGGTTTTTAATGAACCAATTCCATCAAAGGGAATTATCTTAAATAAGATTTCAAATCTTTGGTTTGATAAAATAAAATTTTTGCCAAATCACATAATTTCAACAAATCCAATTGAAAAATTACCTTTTCTTAAAGATTATGAAGGTATAAATGAAAGAGCGGTTATAGTCAAAAAGGTAAATAGACTTCCTGTAGAATGTGTGGTTAGAGGATACCTTTTTGGGAGTGTTTATAGTGAGTATAAGAAAAATGGAACTGCAGGAGGAGTAATATTACCCGAAGGACTAAAACTTGCAGAAAAACTTCCAGAGCCTATTTTCACGCCAGCGACAAAAGCAGAAACAGGTCATGATGAAAATATAAATTATGAGCAATTTGTTAATATTGTTGGAAAAGAAATAGCTGATAAGATTATCGAATATTCTATACAAATTTATAAATTTGCTTCTGAAAAGATGGAAAAGTCTGGAATAATACTTGCCGATACAAAATTTGAATTTGGCATTGATGAGGACGGCGAACTTATACTTGTAGATGAAGTGTTAACTCCAGATTCATCAAGATACTGGGAGAAAAAGAGTTATAAAGTTGGGGAAAGTCCTTTAAGTTATGATAAACAGTTTTTAAGAGACTATCTTGATTCAACGGGATGGAATAAAACACCACCACCACCATCTTTACCAGAAGATATTATTAATAAAACAAAATCAAAGTATGAGGAAATTTTACATCTTATAGAAAGTTCTTTAAAATAGGGATAATATGGGTATAACTAAAGAAGCAGAAAAGGAAATATTGCCTTTAAAGTTTGCTCCATGGTGGAAAAGAGTGATATCTTTTGTGATAGATTTTCTTATTGTAAACATCATATTTTCTTTTATTTTATTTTTTGTTTACAGAAAAGATATGGAGATGTTTTTCACTTCCCCTGAAAATTTGGAATTATTTTTAAAATTTATCAGCTACAGACAGCTTGAAATAAATCTTTCATATATACTGATTTTTATATCTTATTTTGGAATTTTATGGTATGGTATTGCCCAAACGATAGGTGGAAAAGTTATGAAAATCTATGTAATTGATATAAAGGGTAAAAAGCTTAATATATTTCTTTCACTTGCGAGAGCATCTTTTTTATATGTATTTTATGGTTTACTTTTCATTCCATTGATATTTGTGGTCAATCCAGTCTATCATCAAAGAATACATGATTTTATCACAAATTCAGTTGTTGTAGAAAAGCCAGAATTTAAAGATGAAAAAGATTAATATATATTTTATCAAGTAATGACTTAATTTTAAATTACTTTTCATTAAATATTCAAAAATCATAAATCTATACTATTAAATAAGATAAAAATTAAAAAAAAATCTTGACTTAACCATCTTATTGATATAAAATAAAGTCCATTTAAAAAAGGTGGGAAATATGAAAAAAAATAATTTTTACCTTAAAAAGAAAAACTTATACACTTACTCCTTTTCTCCTTTCATAATTCAGCTTTATAAAGAAGATATTACTCAGCTTGTTGATTTAGTTAAATCAAATTACCCTGAAGCAAAAATTTTTATAGGCAAAGATGGACTTGATTTTGATCTTTCAAATAGAATAGATATTGAAGAATTTTTTAAAAATCAAGAATTAAGTAAACAAGTGTTAAATTCTATTTATATAAGAATAACCACAGGAGAAAATGAGAATTCGCCATTTCTTATTATAGAGATTGATCAATATTCATATAATTATATTATTTCTGGCAAGGATAAAAAATTAAGGAAAATAAAAAATGAAATATTGAAAATAATCAATAGAAATAGGGTTTACAAATATATTAAAAATCCCTTTACTATCTTTTTTGTTATTTGTGTTGATATAGCATTTTTCCTTTTTATTTTTAAGTTTAAAGATCTTGTAGAAAAGAAACTTAATTTTTCTTTTTCTTATATTTCTTTACTTATGTTTCTTTTTGTTACCAATCTTATCTTTATATTACCAAGTGGTAAGAACAGGATATTTCTTAAACCAAAAAAAGAAGTTCCTTTCTTTAAGAAATATAGAGAAGCGATTGCGTTTTTTAGTATCTTTTCGCTTTTTATTCTTCTTTTTATAGTGGGGATTTTTTTGAAAATTGTATAATTTTTTCTTTAATGAGGGAGGGGATATGGAAGAGATGTTAAAAAATCTTGTGTTGTCAAAGCAAAAAGAAAATCTTGTCTTTTTTGTTAAGAAAAGGGATGGGAGAATAGTTGATTTTGACCCATTGAAGATAGTTATGGCTATTAGAAAGGCTTTTGATGCTACTGGAGAAGGAAATATAATGAAAGCCTGGGAATGTGCTGCACTTGTTATAACAAGGCTTGATTCTAAAGTAGTTGAGATTGAGCATATTCAGGATATTGTTGAAGATACTCTCATGAATATGGGATTTAGAAAAACAGCGAAAGCATACATTCTATACAGGGCAAAAAGAGCTGAGACAAGGAATTTACAGAAAGTTCTTTCTGAAAGTATGGATGTTGTTGATACCTATCTTGACTTAAAAGATTGGAGAGTAAACGAAAACTCAAATATGAGTTATTCACTACAAGGTCTTAATGCCCACATCTCTTCTACAATAGTGGCAAATTACTGGCTTAATAAGATATATACTCCAGATATAGGAGAAGCACATAGAAATGGCTTATTTCATATACATGATTTAGGCTCTCTTTCTGCTTATTGTGTTGGGTGGGATTTAGAGATGTTACTTATAAATGGCTTTTCTGGTGTTACCGGGAAGGTTGAATCAAAACCCGCCAAACATTTTAGAACAGCTTTAGGTCAAATAGTTAATTTTTTCTATACTCTACAGGGAGAGGCAGCAGGTGCTCAGGCATTTGCAAACTTTGATACCTTGCTGGCACCTTTTATAAGATATGATGGTCTTACATATGAAGAAGTAAAACAGGCAATGCAGGAGTTCGTTTTTAATCTCAATGTTCCTACAAGGACTGGTTTTCAAACACCGTTTACCAATATCACTTTTGACTTAAGATGTCCATCTTACTTTGCGGATCAGGGTGTTGTTATTGGTGGAGAAATAAAAGAAGAGACATACAAAGAGTTTCAAAAGGAAATGGACTGGATAAATAAAGCATTCGCCGAAGTTATGCTTGAAGGAGATGCTAAAGGGAGACCTTTTACATTCCCAATACCAACCTATAATATCTCTAAGGGATTTGATTATAACAATCCCAATTTTGAGCCAATATGGAAAATGACAGCCAAATACGGAACACCATACTTCTCTAACTTTGTTAATTCAGATATGAGTGAGGAAGACGCGAGGAGTATGTGTTGCAGGTTAAGACTTGATAATAGAGAAGTAAAAAATCAAATAAATAAACATTTGAAAGATAATAATGAACATCACAATAGACGAGGTGGAATATTTGCAGCTAATCCTATGACAGGTTCTATAGGGGTTGTTACTATTAATCTACCGAGAATAGCTTATCAATCTAAAAGTAAAGATGAGTTTTTCTCTAAACTGAAAGAAGTAATGATGCTTGCAAAAAATTCTTTAGAAATGAAAAGAAAGATTGTTGAAGATCTAACAGAGAAAGGTTTATATCCTTATACTAAAGTGTATTTAAGAGATGTAAAACTTAGAACAGGGCATTACTGGACAAACCATTTTTCAACAATTGGTCTAATAGGTATGAATGAAGCTGTTATAAACCTGCTTAAGATTCCTTATCATTCAGAAGAAGGAAAGAATTTTGGTCTGGAAATTCTTGATTTTATGTTAGAAGTGCTGGATCAATTTAAAGAAGAAACAGGGCACCTCTATAATCTTGAGGCTTCACCAGCCGAGGGAGCAAGCTATAGACTCGCTAAAACAGATAAAAAGAAATTTAAAGATATTATTACAAGTGGAACAGAAGATGTTCCTTACTATACTAACTCTGTTCACCTTCCTGTTAACTATACGGAAGATATTTTTGAGTTGCTTGATTTTCAGGATGAATTACAAGCTAAATTTACTGGTGGAACAGTAATACATATTTTCCTGGGCGAAGAGATAAAATATCCTCAGGTTTTAGGTAAGCTGGTATATAATATTGCAAGTAAATATAAATTACCATATTTTTCTATCACTCCTACATTTTCTATATGTCCAGTTCATGGTTATATTGCTGGTAAACATGAGTGTTGTCCTTTACCTCATTCAGAGGAAGATCTGAAAAAATATGGTAGATATGTTAATATTAAAGAGATATATTAAGGAGGGGATATGTCAGAAGAAAAAAAATTGGTAATACCATGCGAAGTATATTCGAGGGTTGTGGGATACTATAGACCTGTTCAGCACTGGAATGTTGGTAAAAAGCAAGAGTTTACAGAAAGAAATATTTACGACAAATCATTGTTTAAAAATGTTTAAGGGAATACAAAAAGTTTCTTTAATTGATTATCCAGGTCATATTGCAACCACTCTCTTTACGGGTGGTTGCAATTTTAACTGCCTGTGGTGTCATAATAGAATACTTGTTGAGAAAGAGAGTCTTTCTAATTTACCTACTATTTCAGAAGAAGAGATAAAGTCTTTCCTTATTTCCCGAAAAGGTAAAATAGAAGGAGTTTGTATTACTGGGGGGGAACCTACATTGTGGAGAGATAAACTTTCTCTCTTTATGAAGTGGTGTAAGGAAAATGGCTTTTTAGTTAAACTTGATACTAACGGATACCTCCCAGATGTTTTAAAAAATTATATTGATAATAAGCTTGTCGATTTTATTGCAATGGATATAAAAAATACGTTTGAAAAATATTCTCAAACTGTAAATGTTACAGATTTAGATATTGAAAGAATAAAAACTTCTATAGAGATCATAAAAAATAGCGGTTTACCATATCAGTTTAGAACGACTTTAGTACCCAATCTGGTCAATAGAAAGGAAATAGAAGAATTTTTTGGAGAAGGGATAGAATTTCAGGAGTATATAAAGATAGGAGCAGAAAAGGTTGGATAGTATATTTTTAAAAATAAAGTATAAATAAATTTGCATTCATTCATTTTTGAGATTATAATTTAAAATGTAAATGCCGATAAAAAATAAAAAACTGAGGAATTAGATGCCAGTTCTTGATTTTCAGGTACCTTCACTTATACTATATGGCAATGAAAGTTTACAACGTTTGCCAGAATGTGCTACTCCAAATCAGGAAAAAGTTGTCATAGTAGCTGATAAAAAAGCAACAGAATATGGTATTACTCAAAAAATTAAAAGAATTATAGAAGGTTATGCCTACGATATAATAAATTATGAAATTTCATCCAATGCAACGACTAAAGAACTCTTTGAGGGAGTAAATATTGTAAAATCTTCGAGAGCCGATGTTGTTATAGGTATTGGAGGTAGCAATTCTCTGTCAGTAGCAAAATGTATCGCCCAATTCAGCACACAGGAAGTTACAGAAGAAACACTTAAAGGTTATAAAAAATTGGCAGTAAAAAAGGTTAAATATGTTGAAGTCCCATTTGTGCAGACTATTAATTGGGGAGTTATGCCAGTTACTTATGTGATTGATGATACAGATAAAATAAGAAAACCATATTCTGATAAAGATTCTATAGCCCACGCTATAATAATAGACCCTGTCCTTACAGAAGACATTCCCTTAAATGATGTTATATATTCAAGTCTTGAATCTTTAGCATATGCTTTTGATGCTTATATTTCTAAAAAATCTAATCCTATTTCTGATGCTTTTAGTATAAAGGCAATAGAATACCTGAGTGTTAATTTAAAGAGGCTTGCTATAGAACCTGCAAATACAAAGTTAAAAGGCAATCTCTCGATAGGAGCACTTTTAGCTTCTTTAGCGACTTGTTTTTCTTCAGCTGGACTCACAGCAGCATGTGGTATGGGCATAGAAACAGCAACAGGCATTTCATCTACAATCGGCACCTCTGTTATTTTGCCACATATTATGGAATTTAACTTAACAGCTGCTGCAAACAGATTTATACAAATTGCAATGGCTTTAGGAGAAAAAGTAAGCGAAGTTACTGTTATAGAAGCTGCTATTATGGCAATAGAAGCAATAAGAAGACTTATGCTTGAACTTCATATACCCCAGCGACTTTCTGAGTATAATTTTACAGAAGATAAGATAGAAATATCTGCAAAAGTAGCCACACAGTATGAATTTTTAAACTATATACCAAGACCAGCAGGTAGAAACGAGATTAATGAGATTTTTTCAGCGGCTATGTAGAATTGGAGAAAAATTATGGAGATTAGTGATTTTCAAGCCATCCTTGATATAAACCAGAAAATTAATTCTATAAAAGACGTAAAGAGTATATTAAAAGATATCTCTCATTATGCTTGCGTTCTACTTAATTCAGAGGGTGCATCCATACTTCTTAGAGATCCACAGACAGGTAATTTACATTTTGAAGTGGCTTTTGGAGAAAGTAGTGATACCCTTAATGATGTTATTGTTCCTAAGGGGAAAGGCATAGCTGGATATGTTGCTGAGAAACAGGAACCAGTTGTTGTTGATGATGTAGAAAAGGATGAAAGATTTTATTCAGGGGTTGATAATGTAACAAAATTGAAAACTCGTTCTTTAATAGCTATGCCACTTGTCAATAATGGTAAAACCATAGGTGTAATAGAGGTTATTAATCCTCTCAAGGGAAAATTTAGTGAAGATGATGTGTTTATTTTAAAACAATTTGCAGAACAGGCGGCAATCGCAATTTCAAACGCTTTATTATATAAAAAATTAAAAGATAGAGCTAGAGAAATTGAGTATTTATATCAGATATCCAATCTTACAAATTCGCTCTGTACAAAGAATGAACTTTTTGAAAGGATATTAAAACTTATTACCAAAGTCTTTTCTTCAGAAAGAGTTTCTATTATGCTTATAAATGAAGAAACTGGAAAACTATACATAGAAGCCGCAGTTGGAATCCCAAAAGAAGTAATAGATAAAACAGAAAATGTTATCTATGTAGAAAAAATATCAAACCTTGTTCTGAATGAGGGTAAGGCTATCTATTCTAACGACATAGAAAAACAGGGAATTAGCAAAAATAAAAAATTTAGATATAAAAGCAGATCTTTTATTTCTGCTCCTATAAAAGTTCAAAACATTCCGATAGGGGTTATAAATGTTTCTGAACCAAAGAAAAATATAAGATATACCGAAGAAATGGCAAAGTTACTCCAAACAATAGCAAATCAGGTTGGACAAGCATATCAGGCAATATTAAGCTATCAGGAAAGAATAGAAAATGAAAAACTTAAAAAAGAAATAGAAATAATGAAAATGATACAAAATGCACTTCTTCTTACTAATTTTAAAGATTATCAGAATATTTCCGTATTTGCTAAAATGAAATCTGCTGAAGTGGTAAGCGGAGATTTTTACGATGTTTATAAAATATCTCCCTCAAAACTGGGTATTGTTATTGGTGATGTTTCTGGTAAAGGTCTTCCAGCTTCTTTGTATATGGCAGTTTCAAGAAGTGTTATAAAGTCATACGCTCATCATATTCTTAATCCTGGAGAAATGTTGAAAATGGCGAATGAAATACTTGTAGATGATTCAAGAGTCGGGATGTTTGTCACATTATTTTATGGAATTGTTGATCTTGAAACCTCTACTTTTATGTATTCTAATGCTGGACATAATCTACAATATATTTATAAATTTTCTCAGGATGAATTAATACCATTGAAATCTAAAGGAATTCCTTTAGGAATAAATCGAAAAGAAAATTATGAAACCATAGAGATAAAACTAGAATCTCAGGATATAATTGTTTGTCTTACAGATGGAATTGTTGATGCTATGAATATAAGTGGGGAAGTTTTTGGACTTGAAAGAGTTAAAGGAATTTTAAAAAAATATGCAGTAACAAATTCAAATACTATAGTAAACGCTATATTTAGAGAAGTTGAGGAATGGTCAAAAAATACACCTCAATGGGATGATATGACAATTCTTGTTGTTAAAAAACCATAAATAAGGTATACAGGTGAAAAGAAAAGATCTTATTAAAATTATTAAATCTCTTTCGGCTGTAAATGTTGATAACCTTATTGAAATGCTTAACTTAAAGAAACCTTCTACTATAAAAAAGCTTAAAAAACTTATAGCAAGCCTTGTAAAAACTAAAAAAATAATGTTTGATGAAAATAATAATTTAATTCTTCTAAAAGAAAAAACAGAACCCCAAATAGAACAAAATAAACCTAAAATTAGAAACGTAAATAAAAATAAAAAAACAACATTAAAGGCAACCGATGACTTTTATATCATAACAGATAAATATAAAATAAGAAGGGAATTTCCAGAAAATGTATTAAAAGAAGCAGAAGCATTAAAATCAAAAATTGATAATAGTAGCCGACTTGATTTAAGAGAAGAAATGATATTTACAATAGATGGAGTCGATGCAAAGGATCTTGATGATGCAGTCTCAATAGAAAAAACAAAAAATGGATGGAAACTCGGAGTACATATCGCAGACGTTTCATTTTATGTACCAAAAAATTCAAAATTAGACAAAGAGGCAAAAAAAAGAGGCAATAGCTATTATTTTATCAATAAAGTTGTCCCAATGTTTCCTTTCACTCTCTCAAACGAACTATGTAGTTTAAATCCCAATGAAGATAAATTAACAATGTCGATATTTGTAAATCTAACTAAAGATGGAGAAATAATTGATTATAAAATTTTCAAGTCAATAATAAAATCAAAATATAGACTCACATATGATTATGTTCAATCATATCTTGATGGAGAAGTAGAAATAACAGATAAAAAATTAAAAGAATCTCTTGATGAAATGAATATTCTCTTTAGAATACTTAACAAAAAAAGAATAGAGAATGGAAGCATTGATTTTGATTTTAAAGAACAAAAGATAGAGCTTGACGAAAATGATGAACCAGTAAAAGTATGGCTTAAGGAAAGAAAAGATTCAGAAAGAATAATAGAAGAATTCATGCTTCTAGCAAATAAGTGTATAGCAATGTTTCTTTCAGAAAAAGAAATTTCCCTTTATCGAGTCCACGAAAATCCAGAAGAACAGAAGTTGAGGAGCTTTATGAGAATGGCTTTAAAACTTGGACATAAAATACAGGGAAATCCTATTCCAGGTCCTTTTGAAATCCAAAAAATATTGAAAGAAGTAAAAGATAAACCTCACAAAGAACTTATAAACCACATTCTTCTTCGTTCTATGCAACAGGCAAGATATCAAACAGAAAACTTTGGACATTATGGACTTGGATTTGAGTTTTATACTCATTTTACTTCTCCTATAAGAAGATATGCTGACCTTATCGTTCATAGACTTGTAAAACATTTTCTTTTTGAAAATAATACTACTATACCATACTCACACGACGAACTTTCAAAAATTGCAAATCATATTTCAGCTACAGAAAGAATTGCAATGGAAATGGAGAGAGAGTTTTATAAAATCAAATCTTTAAGATTTCTTAAGGGAATGGAAGGCAAATCGTTTAATGCTATGATAACAGGTATGATTGACCTCGGTATTTTTGCCCAGATTGAAAAATATGGCATAGAGGGAATGATAAGATTTGCAGACATTGAAGATGATTATTATATCTTTGATGAGGCAAACTATTGTGCAATAGGTAAGAGAACAAGAAAGAAATTTACTATCGGGGATAAAATAAAAGTTGAAATAGTTAGTGTTAAGATTGAAAAAGGTTTCTTAAATCTTAAACTTGTAGAAAAAGAAAAAAATCGGGTCACCGGGACTTGAACCCGGGGCCTTCTGGTCCCGAACCAGACGCGCTACCAAACTGCGCTATGACCCGAAATATAGATATTTATTCTATAAAGAAAAATGATTTGTGTCAATATTTATGAGATTAATCATAACACCTTACCTCATAATACCCTATCGTTTTTTGCTTAAAGAACTTATTGAATTTTCTCTATTTGAAAATATATTAAAATTTAACTTTATAATCGATAAAAAATTGTTTGGTTATTTTTTTATTTCATTTAAAAATAAAAATATAGATTTTGATAGATTTATTTCAGAAGTTACAAATACTTCCTTTCAGCGAAGTCTTTTTGATACTAAAGTTCATATTCAGTTTAAAGGAAAAGTCGATAAAGTAGATGACCTGCTTTCTTATTCTTTCCTTGCCTGTTCAAAAGACGAAGATTTTACTTTAATAATTCAAAATGAGATAATCGAAAATCTTGTTTCCTTTCTTAAAGTTAATGATTTAGGTGAACTTGAGAGAAAAATATATATCTTACTTTCAAATCCTTTGAGTGGGCTAAATAAATATATTTTAAGTCTTCCAGATAGTAAACTTCAATTATTATTAAATCATATATTATCTAAAAAAATTGCTTCAATCGATATGATAGCTGGTTATATAAAAAATCTTGGTGAAAAAGGTGAAATAATTTTAAATAATTTTTCAAAAAATGTGAAAATATTACTTATTGAAAAATTAAGGAGTTTATCTTTTTCTACTACATACAGATGGGCAAGAGAAGTAGAATACATAATGAACAAAAACCTCCTCGTAGCTTCCCGAGAACTTGAAGTGAGTCTCCCACTCTTTGAAAAATTTGAGTTTGTTAGAAAATGTTATCAAATAGCAATGGTCAAAAAAGAATTTGAAAATAGAACCCTTTTTGATTGGCTTTCCATTCTTTCAAAAGAGGAATTGAAAACTTTAATCCTTAATACGCCCAGAAAAACCTTATCTACTTCACTTACTTTTCTTAGCCAATGGGAAATTTTAGAAATTTTTTCTTCACTTTTTTCAAAAAATGGTATGAAATTACTTTTAGAAGATATTAATTATTCTTCTAAAAATGATGAAAATGATAGATTTTTTGAACTTTTTAAATTTTTGAAAAAAATAAAAGAAATTTATTATGAAAAGTTTTTAAAACTTTTTAGTTTTAAAGAAGACATCAAAAAACTAATTTCCACTCCAGATGAACTTGAGTTGATTATTGATGAAATTGGGTTCGCTTCAGCACTATATGCGTTAAAAAGAACTGAACCTGAATTTCAAGAAAAAATACTTACTGGAATCTTAAAAAATATCTTTGAGGATATGATTTCAGGTAGGATAAAGATTAAGGATTATTACGACTCTCGTATTGAAGAGTACGAAAAAGAATTTCTAAAAGCTGCAATAATCCTTAACTCTGATAAACTTAACCTATAAACCAAGCTTTTTCAAATACTGGATCCTTTTTCTTCCTTTCTTCGAGTTTTTCAAGTCTCATTAATTCAGCTTCTATCATTACATTTGAAATTTCTTTCTTTGAGAGAATATATAATTCCTCAAATTTTAAAGCCTCTTCTAATGCATTTTCTTTAAATAACATTTCTTTTTTAGCTAATATCACCTTTCTTGTTTCAATTGCACTGATATTTTCATATAAATCCGGATTTTCTTTAAACTTTTCTATGGTTTTTGAGCTAATACTTCCACCAACAGTAAACTTAAGACCATTGAAAACTGCCTTTTTGCCTACTTCCTTTACCAATTTCATAATAAAATCTGTATCTGGCTTTATATTTTCATCCATAAAAGAATCACTTAAATCAGTTCTCCCAAGAGTTATATTGTCTATTTTCCCCCTCGCATAAAATAATATTTCATCAATCTCTTCTATAGCATTTCTTGTTTCAATGTTAATCGAGAGGTTTATCCTGTGATCCTTATAAATAGACTTATAAGCAGAAATAAATTTCTTTAAACCAAATGCTGTTTCAACCATTGGAGAAATAATACCATCAACACCAAGTTCAAGAGAATCTTTTATATCTCTTACTGCTTCTACTCCACCAATTTTTAAAAATAATTTCACACCAGCTTTATCAGTTAATCTTCTTAGTCTTACAAGATCATTAAAAGATGAACCTTCTGCTTCAAATTCTGCTTTTATACCCTGAACATTATATTCTTCTTTGAGTAATAAGAGTTGTTCAAACAATTGTTTTTCTATACCAAACATAATTACCTCCCATTTTATTTTCGAATATAAATGAGATTTATTTAGCAAAAAAATGATTTTTTTTTATTTTTATTTTATAATCTATAGAATGTTAATATCCCCATAAAGGTAAAAAATATGCCAAAAAGAACAGATATAAAGAAAATTCTCATCATTGGTTCCGGTCCAATAGTTATAGGTCAGGCTTGTGAGTTTGATTATTCTGGAACTCAGGCTTGTAAAGCTTTAAGAGAAGAAGGCTTTGAAATAGTCTTGATAAATTCTAATCCTGCAACTATTATGACAGATCCGGAAATAGCAGATAAAACATATATAGAACCTTTAACCCTGGAATATCTTGAAAAGATTATAGAGATAGAAAAGCCAGATGCCTTATTACCCACTCTTGGAGGTCAAACTGCTTTAAATCTTGCAATTCAAGCTTATGAAAGCGGCGTATTATCAAAATATAATGTTAAAATGATAGGTGCAAACTATGAAGCTATAAAAAAAGGAGAAGATAGAGCAGAGTTTAACAAGGCAATGGAAAGAATTGGACTTAAAGTTCCTGAAAGTAGAGTTGTTCATTCTTTAGAAGAGGCACTGAAAGTCGTAGATGAACTCGGCTTCCCAAATATTATTAGACCTGCTTATACTCTTGGAGGAACAGGGGGTGGCATAGCTTATAACATAGAAGAATTTGAACAGATTGTTAAAAAAGGACTTTCTCTTTCCATAAAAAACGAAGTTCAGATAGATAAATCCCTTCTGGGCTGGAAAGAATATGAACTCGAAGTAATGAGAGATACAAAAGATAATGTTGTTATCATATGTACTATTGAAAATTTTGATCCAATGGGTGTTCATACAGGAGATTCTATAACAGTAGCACCAGCTCAGACCTTAACAGATAAAGAATACCAACGATTAAGAGATTATTCTATAGCCATTATTAGAGAAATAGGGGTTGATACAGGTGGTTCAAATATACAGTTTGCCGTTAATCCAGAAAATGGAGAAGTAATAGTTATAGAAATGAACCCAAGAGTTTCAAGAAGTTCTGCACTTGCTTCAAAAGCAACAGGTTTTCCAATAGCTAAAATCGCTGCCAAACTATCAATTGGCTATACACTTGACGAAATTCCAAATGATATTACAAAAGAAACACCAGCTTCTTTTGAACCTACACTGGATTATTGTGTTGTAAAAATACCAAGATTTAATTTTGAAAAATTCAAAGAAACTTCTCCAACTCTTGGTACACAAATGAAGTCTGTTGGCGAAGTGATGTCTATCGGAAGAACATTTAAAGAAGCATTACAAAAAGGACTACGCTCACTTGAAAATAAATATTCAGGCTTCAATGAATTTGATAAACCAGAAGATATTGATCCAGCAGAATGGAAAAACCTGATATGCGAAAAATTAAAAACCTCTAATCCTGATAGAATATTTTATATAAAAAATGCAATAAAAGAAGGTTTTACAATAGACCAGATTTATGATTTAACAAAAATAGACAGATGGTTTTTACATAATCTCTTTGAAATATATTCAAAGGAAGAAGAATATAAAGGAAAATCATTTTACTCCCTCTCAAAAGAAGAATTAAAAGAATTAAAACAATTCGGTTTTTCAGATAGACAAATAGCTAACCTCGCAAAAGAAAAGATTACAGAATTAGATGTCAGAAATAGAAGAAAAGAATTAGGAATAATCCCTACATACAAATTAGTTGATACCTGTGCGGCAGAGTTTGAAGCCAAAACCCCATACTACTATTCAACATACGAAGATGAAAATGAAGCAATTCCATCTAATAAGAAAAAAGTGATGATATTGGGTAGTGGGCCAAATAGAATAGGGCAGGGTATAGAATTTGACTATGCTTGTGTCCATTCTTGTTTTGCTTTAAAAGAAGAAGGATATGAGACTATAATGGTTAATTCTAATCCAGAAACGGTTTCAACTGACTATGATACATCTGATAAACTTTATTTTGAACCTCTGACTTTTGAAGATGTTATGAATATATACGAAAACGAAAAACCTATCGGCGTTATACTTCAATTCGGGGGTCAAACTCCCCTTAAACTTGCAACAGCTTTAAGTAAAGCTGATGTCCCAATACTCGGAACATCTTCAGATTCGATAGATATTGCTGAAGATAGAGAAAAATTTAAAAATTTTATAGATTCACTTGGCTTCTTACAACCACCATCTGGTATTGCATATAAACTCGAAGAGGTTAAAACTATTGCAGCAGAAATAGGTTATCCGGTCCTTGTTAGACCTTCTTACGTGCTTGGTGGTAGAGCTATGCTTATAGTCTATTCTGAAAGTGACCTTGAAAAATACCTTAAAGAAGAAATTGAAGCCTTTTCAAGCGGACCAGTTTTAATAGATAAATTTTTAGAAAATGCACAGGAAATAGATGTTGATGCAATCGGAGATGGAGAAAATATAGTTGTAGCTGGAATTATGCAACATATAGAAGAAGCAGGAATACATTCTGGCGATAGTGCAATGATACTACCACCAGTGAGCATTCCAGAAGAAATGATAGAAAAAATAATCTATCAAACAGAAACTGTAGGAAAAGCATTAAAAGTAAAAGGCTTAATGAATATACAATTTGCTATAAAAGATGATAAACTCTACTTTATCGAGGTTAACCCAAGGGCTTCTCGTACAGTTCCATTCGTTAGCAAGGCCACAGGTATACCCTGGGCAAAAATTGCTACAAAAGTTTTGGTTGGACATAAGCTCTCTGATTTTGGAATAACCGGCTATAAAAAACCAGATTTCATTTCTGTTAAAGAAGTTGTTATTCCATTTAATAAATTCCCAAATGTTGATGCAATTTTAGGTCCAGAAATGAAATCTACTGGCGAAGTTATGGGAGTAGATTTTTCATTTGGAAAGGCGTTCCTTAAATCTCAAATAGCTGCTGGAATGAAAATTCCAAAAAAAGGCAATATTCTTGTTACAGTTAATGATATAGATAAACCCAAAATTGTTAATCCTCTTAAGGAAATCTCAAATCTTGGTTATAAAATTATAGCTACCTCAGGTACCAGAGATTTCCTTATTCAAAATGGTATACCTTGTGAAATGATATATAAGATAAATGAAGGTAGGCCAAATATCATAGACGAAATGAAAAATGGCAATATAAACATAATTTTTAACACTCCTCTTGGAAAAAAAGCATTTTCTGACGATACTTATATTAGAAAAAATGCTATACTTCTTCAAATTCCACTTTTTACTACTGTACCGGCTATTTATGCTTTAGCAGAAGCATTAAAAACATTGCATAAAGAAGAGGTAAGCGTTAGTTCTATCCAGAATTATTATAAATTAAAAAATAAAGGAGTGAAAAATGACATTAATAAAAGAGGAGAATTTTGAGTTATTAAGAAATTACATAACTTCAAAATGCTTGAATTCAATTGAAACGTTAGGGTTTGTTTATAACTCGATACAAAAAATAACTAAAATCGTAGAAAAAGATAAATTAAAAGCAGCTAAAAAATTGTATTTTTTGGCTTCAAAAGTTGAAAAATTAACCAAAAATTAGCAGGTAATATGAAAGAAGAGATTTTAATACTCGATTTTGGTTCTCAATATACACAATTAATAGCAAGAAGAATAAGAGAACAAAATGTTTATTCTGAAATTTACCCATTTAACCTTCCTCTGGAGGAAATAAAAAAAATTAATCCAAAGGGGATAATACTTTCAGGTGGTCCTTCCAGCGTCCTTTCACCAGATGCCCCATTTATTTCTAAGGAATTATATGAATTAAACACTCCTGTACTCGGGATATGCTATGGGATGCAACTTACTTCAAAAATCTTCGGGGGTAATGTAGAAAAATCTATCCATCGAGAATATGGTAAGTCCATAATGAAGATTATAAAAAACTCTCCCCTTTTTAATGGAGTTAAAAACGAAAGTATCGTCTGGATGAGTCACGGAGATTCTGTTCTAAAACTTCCAGAAGGTTTTGAAAAAATAGCAGAGTCAAACGATTGTGAGTATGTAGCCGCTCACAACCTTAATAAAAATATTTTCCTTGTTCAGTTTCATCCCGAAGTAGTACATACAGAAGAAGGAACTAAAATATTAAAAAACTTTCTTTTCACTATATGTAAGGTTAACGCAAATTGGACGATGGAAAATTTTTTAGAAAATGAAATAAATATTCTAAAAGAAAAATGCAAAGGTAAAAAAGTAGTACTCGGAGTATCTGGAGGTGTTGATTCTACAACCCTTGCAGTTTTAGCACAAAAAGCTCTTGGTAGTAATGTAACTTCTATATTTGTTAATAATGGATTGTTGAGACTTGATGAGGAAAAAGAAGTCATCTATAACCTTAGAGACAGACTTAAACTTAATGTTAAATATATAGATGCCACAAAAAAATTCCTAAAAAATCTAAAAGGTATCACAAATCCAGAGAAAAAAAGAAAGATAATAGGTAATACTTTTATAAAAGTATTTTACTCTGGTTTAAAAGATTTTGACTTTTTAATTCAAGGAACCCTTTACCCCGATGTCATAGAATCTTCATCTGTCAAAGGACCATCCCAGACCATAAAAACTCACCACAATAGAGTAAAAGAAATACTCAAAATGGAGAAAGAGGGTAGAATTATTGAGCCATTCAAATTTCTATTTAAAGACGAAGTAAGAAAAATAGCAAAACTTTTAGATATACCTGATGACATCCTTAATAGACATCCATTTCCGGGTCCAGGACTTGCAGTAAGAATAATAGGAACAGTCGATAAACAAAAATTAGATATTCTTAGAAAAGCAGATAAAATTTTTATCGATGAACTCAAAAATACCGGATATTATGATAAAGTCTGGCAGGCTTTCGCAGTTTTTCTCCCAGTTAGAAGTGTCGGAGTTATGGGAGATGAAAGAGCTTACGGAAATGTTATAGCTTTAAGAGCTATAACCTCTCTTGATGGAATGACAGCTAATTGGGCAGAATTACCACATTCTCTACTTGATAGCATATCAAATAAAATTATTAGACAGATTAAGGAAATAAACAGAGTAGTTTACGATATAACTTCAAAACCCCCAGCCACAATAGAATGGGAATAATATTTGCTATTTTTTTTAAAAATTATTAAAATTTTTTTAGCTCACTTTTCTTTAACGAGGGTAAAAAAATTGAAAAAAAGCATAGGAGTTGTAAAAACTCAATATGTCACTTTTGATGAAAAAATAAAACTTGATTCTGGCAAAAAATTTGGCCCTATAACTGTTGCTTACGAAACTTATGGTGAACTGAATAAAGATAAGTCAAATGCTATTCTGGTTTGTCACGCTCTTTCAGGTAATGCACACGCAGCCGGTTACCACGATTCTAAAGGAAATAAACCAGGCTGGTGGAATGATATAATCGGACCTGATAAAGCTATCAACACAGATAAATATTTTGTCATTTGCTCAAATGTTATCGGTGGATGTGCAGGAACTACAGGACCTTCTTCAATTAATCCCGAAACAAATAAACCTTACGGCTCATCGTTTCCCGTTATTACAATTGGGGATATGGTGCAGGTGCAAAAAATGCTTATAGATTACCTTGGTATAGAAAAACTTCTCTGCGTAATTGGCGGTTCAATGGGAGGAATGCAGGCACTTGAATGGGCTTTACGTTATCCAGACAAACTTGAAGCTTCAGCTATCATAGCAGCAACCTCAAGATTATCACCTCAGTCAATCGCTTTTAACGCTGTCGGAAGAAACGCAATAATTAGAGACGAAAACTGGAATAACGGAGATTATTACGGTAAACCATTGCCATCCGTAGGTTTGTCGATTGCAAGAATGATTGGGCATATTACATACTTAAGCGATGAATCAATGCATAAAAAATTCGGGAGAAGATTGCAAACAAGAAGCCAGTTTGGATTCGATTTTTCAAAAGAATTTCAGGTAGAAAGCTATCTTGACCACCAAGGTAATAAATTTGTTGAAATTTTTGACGCAAATAGCTACCTCTACGTTACAAAAGCAATGGATTATTTTGATGTTGCTGTAACCTATGGAAATGGTAGCCTTGATGAAGCAATGAAATTTGTAAAATCAAGAACCCTTGTTATCTCTTTTACATCAGATTGGCTTTTCCCACCATATCAGTCTCAAGAAATCGTTTACGCTCTACTTAAACAAAAAAAAGATGTTACATACTATAACATAGAATCTTCTTACGGACACGACGCTTTCTTACTTGAAATTGAACTCGAAGAAAAAATTATAGCAAACTTTATAGATTCTACCTATGAAAAAAGGAGGAATAGATGAAAAAACTATTCTCCTCACTTTCAAATCGCGTAGATCTCTCCATTATAGCAAGCTGGATAGATTATAATACCTCAGTCTTAGATCTCGGCTGCGGAGATGGTAGTCTTCTTGAATACTTGATTAAAAATAAAAACGTCAAAGGAACTGGTATAGAAATAGATACAGAAAAAATGTTAATTTGTACAAAAAAAGGTATCCCCGTAATTCAATATGACTTAAATAAATTATTTAACTTTATTCATAATCATAGCTTTGATTACGTAATTCTGAGCCAGACCCTTCAAGAATTAGTTAGACCTGATCTCATAATAGATGAAATAACAAGAATTTCAAAGTATGCAATCCTTAGTTTCCCTAACTTCGGTAATTATAAAATTAGATTAGATTTACTCTTTCATGGAAAAATGCCAAAATCAAAAGTTCTACCTTATTCCTGGTACAATACTCCAAATATCCACCTTTTGACATATTTCGATTTTAAAGAATATTGCAAAAATAAAAATTATAAAATAGTAAAAACATTTTTTATCAAAAATAATAAAATTAAAAAAAATCTACTTTTCCCAAATTTGACATCAGAAGCTTGCGTCGTTATGATAACAAAAAACGGGAATAAAATATGAAAAAAGAAGAAAAAATTCCATCTTTTGACGATCTTAAAAATCCAAATTACAAATACTATTACTCAAGAGAAGAAAGATTGGCAAGAAGAAGACAAAAACAAATAGAAGAAACTCGTTTCCAGAAAAAAGGAATTTTAGGATACCTTTCTGGTGGTAATCCTCAAGTTAAATCGTTTATAAGTTTTTATCTATTTCTTGCATTGATTTTCTGGTTATTCATTTATCTCTCAAATCCTCCAAAAACAAACGAAAGAAAGATAATCAAAATAGACAAATATAAAAATATAAAAATTAGTATCGTTAATTCAAAAGAATTAAAAGGCTTAAATATTATTTTAGAAAATAATGGTCATGATAATTGGCAAATCAAAAAAATATCACTAATTGAAAAAGCTACCTTCACAACAAATATTAACCTGCTAGTAGAACCAAAAAATTTTGAAGCAATCTTCCTCCCATTTGAAAAAATTCCCAATTTAAAAAAAATAACCCTAAATATTGAATAAAAGTTTTTTGAATTAAATTTTCTGCTATATAGCTAATCGCTATTTTCTTGATTTATTCTTCAAAAAGATTTAAAATTAAACAACTACAGGAGGTGTAATATGTTAAAAAAATTCTTATTTCTACTTTTTAGCCTGACTCTAACATTAGAACTTTATTCAGAAGTAATAACTATAGGAAAGGCAAGCTATCTTACCCATAGACCAAGAGGACAATCCGGACCACATCAGGATACACCATTTGTTACAGAAAACATTAAAGGCGGACTACCTTCAAACAAATGGTTCTCAAGCCTCCTCTGGACAGAATATTCAGAAGCTATGTATCCCCTTCCTCTAACCTTCAGTTGTTCTGAAAGTGGTTACTGGATAGGCTTCCCGGAAATTAACGTCTTTAAAGAAGGCGATGGAGATACACAAATAGTTATGCCTCATTTCCCTCAGTTTTCTGTTAGCGGAAATGATTTTAACCCAAAAGATGCAAGACTCGATAAATATACCGATTTTGCTATAGATATACTTATGACTGACGGCAATAAAAAAATAAAAGCAACAGTAGTTAGAGGCTCTCCATTCGTATTCTTTAACTTTGAAAATCTTGAAATTATACTAAACTTTATCGAAAAAGCTACCATATGGTATGGTAACGAACATAGCGATACATTAGGACTTACAATAAATAATGTTAACTTCGCAATATTCGCTCCACGCGGCTCAAAATGGAAAAATTTAAAAACTTCAAACCCATTGTTACAAAACCCAAAGAATAAAAATTTTCTAACCGTTGCTTTACTTCCAGACAATAATAAAAAAACTCTCGAATTTTTCAAAAAATATGCTTTTGCTTTTCCTACAAACACAATCGTGGAATGGAAATACGATAAAGAAAAAAGTAAAGTCATAACAAAATATTCTATACTTACAGAATCAAAACAGGATAACTTTTCTAAAACCCTTATGGCTCTCTTCCCCCACCACTGGCGAAACCAGAAAATTAAAACATTAGATTATACCTATAACTCAATACGCGGAACTATGAAACTTATAGAAGGAAACGAATTTATTACAGAACATCAATACTATGGAGTTTTACCATGGCTACCTGACGTAGGAAATTACGATAGAAAAAAATTAAAAAAATACATTGACGATATCTATAAGAAAAAAGATTATATTAGATACGGCCCAAGCTACGCTGGCATACTCGATCCATATTCTCTATCTAAAAACCTTTCAAGACTTTCTGATTTATCCGCTATAGCAGAACAAATAGGTTACAACGAAGCTAAAAATGACTTTGTAAATACAATTAAAAAAACCATCGAAGATTACTTTACAGCAACAGAAACAAAAAGTAAAAATTTATTCTGGTACGAAACTAATTGGGGAACAATGATAATGTTTGATGCTGGCTTCGGTAATAATACAGAACTTAACGATCACCACTTCCATTTTGGCTACTTCATCTACGGAGCAACTGCCGTCGCTTTACAAAACCCCGAATGGGCAAAAGATGAAAATTATGGCGCAATGATGAAATTACTAATAAAAGATATAGCAAATTACGATAGAAATGATAAAATGTTCCCATATATGCGATATTTCGACCTCTACGAAGGACATTCCTGGGCAAGCGGTGGAGCTCCAACAGGCTTCTCTGTCTTCGGACCAAATCAGGAGTCTGTTACAGAAGCTATAAACGCATGGACAGCCCTTATCCTATGGGGAGAAATCATAGGCGATGAAAAAATTCGCGACCTTGGAGTATTCCTCTATACCACAGAGGTAAACGCTGCCCTCGAATACTGGTACGACATACATAAAGAAAACTTTCCCCAAGACTACCAAAATGTCGAAGTTTGCCAGATTTGGGGCGGAAAAATTGCTCATACTACCTGGTGGACAGAAGAATATACACAAACAAAAGCTATAAACATCCTTCCACTTAACGGAGGATCCCTCTTCTTTAGTAGATATCCAGATTTCGTAAACGAAAACTTAAAAGAACTTTATAAAAAAGTTGGAGAAAAAATCACAATCTGGCCAGATATTATTGCAATGTATCAGGCATTTACAGACCCAGATAAAGCTACACTAATATGGGACCAAAGCTACCCCCCAGAATTTGGCAATAGCTTTGCTAAAACTTATCACTGGATAGAAAATTTGAAAACCTTGGGCAGGATAGAACCAGATATATATGCTAACACTCCACTCTATGCAGTCTTTACTAAAAACGGAAAAAAAACATATGTAGTCTATAATGCCTCTAAAACAAATATTACTGTGACTTTTTCCGATGGCAAGATTATTAACATTCCACCACTAAAAATGATTGTTGAACATTAAATAATTAAAGCCACCTGGAGTTAACTAACCAGGTGGCTTTTTGTTATCTTAAAAATACTTTTTTAAAACTTTTAATAATATATAACATAATACAAAATATCCATATATTTTGTAATACTTTTCCTTATAGTTAGATTGAATATCTTCATTGGTAATACTCAATATAAATTCTCCTACCTTTCCTTCCGGCGTAAAAATCTCCTTTGCAAAAATAAAAATATCACACAACTTTAATAACGTTTCTTTTTTCTTCATACTAAAACAAAAATCTTCAATTTTAATATTATTTTGAATGAGTTTCTTTGTTATAACTTCATCCACTACTAGTATACCCTCATTTTCATTTATTTTATCTCTCAAATAATTGTACGCCTCTTTATCAAATAATATAACCTTTTTATCATTAATTTTATTTAAGATACCTTCTTCTTTTTCTTCAAACCATGATAGATTAACTATCTCATACTTATCATCTAATTCTAAAGTTATTAAAAAACTTTTATATTCTACATCCTTCTTCCCAACAAAATCATTAAAAAAATATAAACTTAACTTAAATACAAACAAATTGTTTCCAACTTTATTGTTTAATATTTTATCCTTATTTTTACCAAACTCTATAAGTAACCTTCTTATCCCTCCCTCTTCAATAATGTTACCAAAATTTTTGTTATAATGAACATTTCTAGAAAAATTGAAATTTCTACTTAAACGACGTTTCTTGCAAAAA
>FWWL01001345.1_pt1:5000-59419 | contig 59419 bp, 61 predicted proteins | sample 2228331 | NCBI WGS metagenome assembly FWWL01 (sample SAMEA103939775, study PRJEB20133) | metagenome
GGGGCCTCTTATCCGCTTAACCACCTCAGATAAACCCATATCCTTAGTGCTCACTTCATTCACCTTTATTATCCTATCTCCAGACTTTATCCCTGCCCTGAAGGCGGGTGTGTCCTCAATTGGAGACACCACAGTGACATATCCATCCTTAATCGTTATCTCTATGCCAACACCAGTAAACTCTCCTTTTGTTTCATCCATCAAATCTTTGTATTCATCCTTCTTTAAAAAGGCAGAATGTACATCCAATGATTTCACCATTCCATCAACTGCTGAGTATATCAATTCTTTTGGGTCAACCTTTTCCACATAATTAGATTGTATCTCTTTTAAGACCTCTGCAAATATCTTCAAGTTCTCATACATCGAATCATTGTTGGCAGAAGTAAAAGTATCAAAACCCAAAACTAATAGCCCTACTGTAAGGGCAGCAATAAAAACTGTTATCTGGATCAGTCTCTTCTTGTTCATTCTGATTTTCCTTTATTACCTTTTCTTACTTTCTAATTCTTTTATCTTATTTTCAGCAAGCTTAGCCTCTGGTGAAGTACGGTATTTCTTTACCAGTTGCTTAAGTATGATCAGGGCACTCATATTGTCTTTTATTTCAATAAAGGCTAAGGCCTGTCTATAAAGAGCACTGGGGACCTTCGGACTCTGGGGATATAATTTTACCAGGTCCTGATAGGCAAGAATGGCCTTCTCATATTCTTTCTGCTTCATGTAGCACTCAGCCATCCAATAGTAGGCCTCTGACTTCTTTTCGTCTGTTGCCTTGGATTTTATTATGCCATCGAAGATTGCCATGGCCTCTTTTATATTGCCTTTGTTATATAGATCAATTCCTTGGGAAAGTTGATCTAAAGGCTTTTCCACCCGTTCCGAGGGAGCTGTAGGGCTTGGGAGGCTTGCCACACTTGTCCCTGGTTTTGGGGCCTGTTCAGGCGGCCTTGGTTGAGTCTTGGGAGGTACAACCTCTTGTTCCTTTGGACCCAATTTTTTCTCTTGGGGAAGAACAGGCATTGCTTCTTTTTGGCCAGGTTCTGATGTAGTTGGCTGCGTAGGCTGGTAGGATATGCTCGTATCCAGTTTCAGATGGGATTTTACATTCCCCATATCTGATTCCAGATTAGAAACCCTGAAGCCCAATATCTGTTGGCCTGATTCTATCTTGGCAAGCCTTCGAGTCTTTATTTCCTCCAAGGAGTATTTGATGGTTTCCAGGTCCTTTTTGATATTCTCCAGTTCATGAGTATTCTTAGCCTGGGCCTTTCTAATGGAGTCAATCTCAGAGTGGGTGCTCCTTGAAAGGTTTTGTTCAAGGGCTGCCATTCTCTGTTCCACCTTGCTCACCTTATCGTTTAGGTAGATCAGATCAGAGTCACTAACACAACCAGCCATACCCAGACACAAAAATAGTGCCAAAAACACACTGTGTTTCTTAGATAAAGCTTTCATGGCCCACCACCTAAGGTTTATTTGATGATTTTAAATTCTGCCCTCCTGTTTTTTGCCCAGGCCTCTTCACTGTGCCTTGGGTCAAGGGGGAGCTCTTCACCATAGCTTATAGTACTAATCCTATCAGGGCTCACACCCAAGGAGATTAGATAACTTTTAGCAGCATTGGCCCTCCTGTCCCCCAATGCCAGGTTGTACTCATTGGTGCCCCTTTCGTCACAATGCCCTTCTATCCTGATTTTTATATGGGGGTTTTTCTTGAGCCAACTGGCCTTTTTTTCTAACACAGACATTGCCTTTGGGGTAAGGGCATAACTGTCATACTCAAAAAAGATCATCTCATCTTCAAATCCCTTTTCTTCCATTGTAAGGGGGACCTTACCTTCCCTTTCGGCCTCCAGGTCTCTGAGAGTAAGGTCACGATCCTTTTTTGGCCTGTCCACAGAGGGTTGATCCTTTTGTGTCTTCCCTATTTCCCCCGCAGGGACCCCCTCCTGGCCAGATACTGCCACTTGTTTTTTTGCACAGGCACCAATAAAAAGGCCAAGAATGCATGTGAAAATGACTAAGCCCACCGATATCTCTCTTGTCATCCTCCCGTCTCCTCCTAAAAGGATATTAAAACTTTAAAAAGCTCATGTAAACAGAAACCTAAGTTACCTGAACCAGCAAGGTGATGTACTGTCACCTTCATTCTCCAGCACCTTCCTAGCCAAACCACCCTTTAATGACTTTATATACAATTTGTACCTACCTTTGTTATTGTTGGCAAACATTATAAACCTTCCATTGGGAGCCCAAGTGGGGTCCTCATCATTCCCTTCACCTGATGTCAATTTCACCGTCCTGTTTCCTTGAGGGTCTGTGACCAGGATGTCAAATTCCCTTTCCACCATGGAGACATAGGCAATCTGATTGTGTTTAGACCACGCAGGGGATGAATTATATTCCCCGGCAAAGCTGATCCTCTGGGCATCGCCACCACTGATATCCATAACATATATCTGGGGGGATCCGCCCCTGTCAGAGACAAAGGCAATACTTTTGCCGTCAGGGGAAACTGTAGGACCCACTTCAATGGCACTGGTCTCAGTAAGCCTCCTTATTACCTTACCTTCAAGGTCTATGAGATATAGATCCTGGTTCTTGTTCACAGTCAGACTTGCAACCACATATCTCCCATCAGGGGTCCATGCCCCACCACTGGATCCATCTGTACCTTCGCTAAGACAACGCACTGTCCCCTTTCTTAAATCCTTCAAATATAACTGTGGTCCGTTCCTCCCCATATAGCTGACAAATATTAGGCTGTTACCGTCAGGGGATACACGAGGGAACATAGTAATGCTATTGTAATCAGTGACCCTCTCTATATTGCGCCCGTCAAAATCAGAGACATAGATCTCTTTTTTCCCTGTTTGATTACTAACAAAGGCCACCTTTGTCCTAAAAATAGATTCCTCACCTGTTAGATGTCGAATTATCTCATCGGCAATTACATGAGCAATGTATTTAATGTCACTAGTATTCGAGTTTATACCTTTAGATAGCACGGCTTTTCCTTCATAAACATCGTAGAGGAACAAATCGATATCAATGTTAGTGCCTTTAAATGTATATCCAATTTTAAGCAAGAGATCAGCATTAATAAGATTCCACTTTCTAAAATCTACATTGGTTTGAGTCCAAAGTTCAGAGGAAGAAACTATGTAAGCTTTTTTATCTATTACTTCAAAATAACCTGATGTTATAAGATCATCAATTAAATATTCTCTTATCTTGCTACCAATTGGTTCAGAAGAACTCCTAGTTACAATATTAAAAAAATCGGGTATTGCGATGTTAACAGATGTTGCACCCGGTTTGGTTATTTCAATGGTAATCCGTCCTAAGCTTTTGCTAGGAAACATAAGAGTTGAGACCCAGCAAATTAATAAAATAAATATTAATGTCCTCTTCCCCATACAACCCTCGTTTTCTCAATTATTTGCTATTAATTCTTTTAGGCTAAACCTTACTTCAATCTCCTCGCTATCCCTTTGATACCAGGCCGGTAAGGGAGGCAAGGGATTTGACTTTTCAATGGCCCTTAATATGGAGTTATCAAAATGTTGGTCCCGGGATCGCTTTACAATGTCCACTGAATTAACCTTTCCTGACTTATCCACCTTTATCCTGAGAATGGCTTCCAGTCTTAACAAGGTCTTTTCATCATAGGCATCCACAGGGAATGACCAATTGTTCCAGATCACATTTGTGATCTGGGCCTTATAGATATCCAGGGCAGTGAAACCGCCACTGCTAGCCCCCTCTGCACCTGTTGTTCCCGTGCCATGGCCTATCTGGGACTGGGATTCTTTTTTCAGCCTCTCTTGTAAATGGGCAATGCTCTTTTCCAGCTGTTCGTTTTCCTTTTGCTCCTGCCTCACTCGGTCCCTTAGTCTCTGTAAGGCATCGTTTAACATCTGCCTTGAAAAGGTCTCTTCCTCCACCTTTTGTCTTGGTAATGAAACCTCCCTTTTTGCAATGGGAATGACCTTATTCTCCACGCTTTTGGGTTCAATGCCCTGTATTGATTTAGGAGAGGGTGCCTTTTCTACGGGATTGTCCCTTTGCTTTGGTTCATGGGCATTGGGCTGGAAAATTGGAGCATGTTTTTGTGCTTCCTCCATGGTCTTTTGGAGCCCTGGTCCAGATGGCATCTCCATTAGGGTTACTTCCATCAGGTCATAAAACCTGTGTTTCTTGGCTCCCAGATTCACATTCACCAAAAGCAAGAGCAAAATGAATCCATGGAGAAGAACCGAAAAGGCCATAGCCTTCATAAAAGGTTTAGGTGCATCAGCTCGTTCTTGCATCCTTTGTTTCCCGTACCTTTGTTGCTATGCCTATTTTTGTTATGCCCACTTCCCTTAAGATATCCATACATTCCACCACATGACCATAGGCCACATTATTGTCTGCCCTCAAGATCACTTCTTTGTTTCTTCTATATCTGAACAGTGCCTCAATAAAAGGCTTTAGTTTTGCTTTTTCAAGCTTTTTATCCTCAATATAAATATTCCCAGCCTTATCTATGGTCAATACAACAGGATCTTCGGCGCTTTTGGCTAAGGCTGTCTTGGTTTCGGGTAACTTCACATCAATCCCTTGAATAAGCATAGGACTTGTAATCATAAAAATAACAAGGAGCACAAGCATAACATCCACAAGGGGGGTCACATTTATGTTGGCCATAAGTTTTGAATTCTGACCATTAATGTTCATTGCCTCGCTAAACCTCCTTGCAATGCCCTTTCAATGAGGGATAAAAACTCGGCACAAAATGCCTCCATTTCTGCTCTAAATTTGGATATTTTAGTGTTGAACATGTTAAAGGCAATGACAGCAGGTATCGCCACAGCAATCCCTGCTGCAGTGGCTATCAGTGCCTCAGCAATCCCTGGTGCCACAGTAGCAAGATTGGCAGACCCCTTTAGGCCAATATCTCTAAATGCCTCCATAATACCCCATACTGTCCCAAAGAGTCCCACAAAGGGTGCGGTATTGCCCGTTGTCGCCAAAAACCCTAGATACTTTTCCATCTTAGTTTGCTGTAAAATGGTCTCTGTTTGCAAGACCCGAGTTATAGAGTTTAACAGATTACCATCCAGCCTTGTATCCCTTTCCTTGCCCTCACCATCCACCTTCGGGGACACTTCCTTGCTTGTCTTTATATGTTTTATGAGCTCATCATATCCAGCATTAAATAATGCAATTACATGCCCCCCTTCAGAGGAATCAAGATTGGCCTTGATCATCCTAAGGTTTCGCGAACCCCTGAATAATTTCAAAAACCTGCCTGAACTTTTTCTTATGTGCCTAAACTCTATAAATTTATAGAAAATAATCAGCCATGATATCACCGACATGCCAAACAGGATTATGAGGACAATTCTCGCCACAAAGGATGTGGTTCTAAGTATTTCAAAAAGTTCTGTATTACCCACTAGACAGGTTGAGACCTCCCCATTTCGAAATTTAAATCCCTTTTCCAAAAAAATATTATGACAAAAACACCTAGGGCAACAAATAAAATATTGGGGAATAAGATCAAGTAAACCCTTGGTCTCAAACTAAGATCAGAGCCTGGGGTTTCACCCATTGCTGCCTTTTCCCCTTGATACTAATTGCCCCTGCCGGAATCACGGAAAAAAGAATCTCCATTAATTGCCTAACCATAAAGGTTTTTAGCTCTGATAAGACCGAGTAAGGAGATCTTTTTTTGCATAGGAGAGGCTATCCTGTGTCTTGTGATTATCAAAGTTACACTTGATTTCCTCATGGCCAAAGGCAGGGTTTGGGAACGGGCTTAAAAATGCGAGAGAGGGGAGTTGAACCCCTACGGGAGAACCCCACTGGATCCTAAGTCCAGCGCGTCTGCCAGTTCCGCCACTCTCGCAATATCTAATCTTTTATCAACTAAGATAGGGGTTTTCAAGGGCTTTGTTTGGCTCAGGTCCTCTATTATCTTATCATATGGTGAACCAATGTATTTGTTAGTAGTTGAGGATTCATGATGGACTCAAGTAATGGCTTTGGTGAATCCCTGTGGGAGGCCTTGGCTGGGGAGTATCAGGTCTCTGCCCCACTAAAAGGGACAAAGTATGCTGATGTGGCAATCATTGGCGGAGGCCTAACCGGTGTATGGAGTGCATATAATATTGCCCTTATATACCCCCAATGGAGGATCATTCTCCTTGAGGCAAGGTCATTGGGCGCAGGTGCCTCTGGCAGAAGTGGTGGCCTTATGTTAAACGGATTACCAGTTAGCGTGCCAGGATTGGAGTTGGAGGCAAGGATACACAAGATTACCAGGGCGTGTATAGACGAAGTCCTGGGAATAATTCAAGCAAAGGCCTTGAAGGTGGGCTATCTAAAAGGAGGTACCCTTGCCCTTATAACAACACAGAGGGAGGCGGAAAATGCCCATAGGTATGTGGAGGCTATGAGGGCCCTTGGGGTGACCCTGGGGTTTCTCTCCCTGATGGAGATCAGAAGAGGCCTAAATATAGAGGGGGCCTGTGGGGCAATATATGACCCTACAACACTTTCCATAAACTCCCTGGAACTTACAAGGGAGATGAAGAAGGTCCTTTTAGGCATGGGAGTAGAGGTCTATGAGAATAGTAGGGTACTTGAGATCCGGCCAGGTAACATACTCGAGATTGGTTTGTCTCAGGGGCTTGTAAGGGCAAAGAGGGCAGTCCTTGCCCTCAATGCCTTTAGCCCTACTCTGGGTTTCTTTCAAAGGGAACTCCTGTGTATTTTGCATCATGTGGTTGCCACATCTCCCTTTGAAAAATGGGAATTACAAGACATGGGTTGGACAAGATGGCCAGGATTTTATGATGATAAAAGACCAATGTCCTATGGAACCCTCACAAAGGAAGGTTGTATCGTGTTTGGTGGTGGCAGTGTAGCCTCAGTGGACTACCATTACGGAAATTCCCTTAAAAATAGCCTTTCTCCAAGGAAAAGGGAAAAAATTCTAAAGGAGACAAGAAAGGCCTCCATGAGGTATTTCTCTCAAAAAATCCTTTCCAGAGACTTTCAGCACCTGTGGACAGGCCCCATTGCAATCACCAGGGATAGGTTTCCCATCATAGGTACTATGGGTGAAGAAAGGAATCTATATTTCGGAGTGGGGTTCAATGGCCACGGACTCACCCTGACCTATCTTGCAGGCAAGGTAATTGCTGATCTAATCTGTGGCAATGGATCAAAATGGGAGGGTATGCCTTTTACATACCCTAGAGCAATAAAGTTCCCCAAAGAACCATTTAAATGGCTAGGCTTTCACACATATTGGCGGATGCTAAAGAGACTACCCCCACTCGTTAAGGTCTGATCCTTGATTCATACTCCCGTTTATATTCCTCCACTAGTCCGTAATCTGCAAAACTAAAATATGTGTCTGTGCCAATGATGATGTGATCCAGTACCCTTATATCCAAGAGGCTCCCTGCATACACAAGCCGCCTTGTAATATCTTTGTCCTGGGAAGAAGGATTTGGATCCCCTGAAGGATGATTGTGGACAAAGATCAGGGCTGCCGAGTTTTTTTGGAGGGCAAGGGCCATAATCTCCCTTGGATACACGGGACTCTCTCTTATTGAGCCCTGAAACAGGTCTTCTTCATGGATCAGTTGATTTTTGGTATTTAGTAAAAGTACTTTAAATATTTCCCTTTTTTGGCCCTTCATTGTGTACATTAGATACTCAAAGACCTCTTTGCTATTATTAAAACATTTCATTGACCTCATTTTATCTCTTAGATACCTAGCAGCCACATCGTGGATTAGTTTTATATAAAGGACATTTGTATCCCCTATTCCTTTGATTTCTTTGAGCTTTTCCTTAGGGGCGCCTATGACAGAGGAAATGCTCCCAAAGGTCTTTAAAAGCTCCTTTGCAATCTCCTTTACATCCCTCCTAGGGGTCCCAAGGGTTAGTAAGAATTCCAGGGTCTCCACATCGGTAAAACCATCCAAACCCACCTCTGAGTACTTCTTCCTAAGCCTTTCTCTGTGCCCTTTTCCCTTTTGTTGCCAGTAATCCTTGTCCCTTGTCCCCATTTTCATCCCCTTTTACTTTTTAAAGCCTGTAGGGTACTATGAGGATTAGCAAAATTTAGCTATGAGGTCAAAGAAAGGTGAGCAGAATTTTTGCCGCTGTTATTGTGATATTCTCTATGCTTTATTCCATGGCTGATCCTTCCACAGGGTTAGCCTGGTCTATGTCTTACTCAAGGCAGCAGGTTTATATACCATCTAAAAATGAATGGTTAGAGGCTGAAGATTTCATAAATAGAACAGCCACAAAGGCGTTGATATTCATTGGAGAGGTTCATAGCAATCCTTTACACCATGAGGTCCAGTTATTCTTGCTCAAAGAGATAACTAAGAGATATGGGCCCATAAATCTTGGAATGGAGGCCCTGGGTTCAAATGTCCAGGACACAATTAATAGATTCTTAGAAGGGGAGTTGAGCGAACAGAGGTTTTTAAGGGAGACGGACTGGGATAGGACCTGGGGTTTTCCCTTTTCCTTTTACAGGCCTTTAATGGATGTGGTGAGAGAGGCAGGGGGCTCTGTGTTTGGAATATCCCCACAATGGCATCAAATAAAAGGCCTAGCAAGGAGTTTAGGAGCAAGTGCCTCAAGGTATACTGATCATGGATTTGAGAGGCCATTTAGTAGGATCACCTTTGAGCCAAGGGGATATGGGGCCTATGTAAAGAGGGCTTATGAGAGCCTGGAAAGTCACAGGGCTACTGGTGACTTACAGCAGTTTTTCTTGTCGCAAAGCCTGAGGGATGAATTCATGGCACAGAGTATTGTGGCAAAGCTTACAAAGGAGCCCAGGAAGACCATTGTAATCGCGGGCAATTCCCACATACTCAATTATTGGGGTATACCGAGAAGGGTGCTTCACCATTTGCCCTTGCCCCTGATAACTTTGCTGATATACTCCCAGTCCCATTTGGAGAGGTTAGAAGGCCCAATAGGTGACTTTGTATGGGTAACTGATGGAAATAATGGCCCTTAAGGAGATAAGGCAATGATAGAGATAAAGAATCTAAGTTCCCTCCATGAAGAAGAGAGAAAGACCATTTTGCGCAGATCCCTTGTGGACCTGGAGCCACTGTTGGAGCATGTGGGGAAGATTGTAAGAGATGTTAAGGCCAGGGGAGATCTGGCAATCTTGGAAATGTCCAGGGAATTTAAAGAGGACGTGAGTATTGAGGACCTGCTGGTAACAGAGGAGGAGATAGAGGAGGCATTTAGATCCGTTGATCCTGATTTTATAGCAGCCTTAAACAGGGCAAAGGAGAATATCCAGGCCTTTCACAAATCCCAAAAGGAAAAGGAGTTTTGGGCAACACAAATAGGAGATGGGATTATTTTGGGCAGGATCTCAAGGCCCATAGAAAAGGTGGGCTGTTACATACCAGGGGGCAGGGCACCCTATCCCAGCACTGTGCTTATGACAGTTATCCCTGCAAGGGTTGCTGGGGTAAAGGAGGTCTATCTTGTTACTCCAGCAGGCCCTGGGCTTGTTGTGGATCCAAGTATTTTGGTAAGTGCCAAGGTGGCAGGAGTAAATAAGATATTCAAGATTGGAGGGCCATGGGGCATTGCGGCCCTGGCCTATGGAACAGGCATAGTGCCCAAGGTATATAAGATAGTGGGCCCTGGTAACAAATATGTCACTGCTGCAAAGCTCTTGGTCTATGGGATCGTGGACATAGATTCTCCAGCAGGCCCCAGTGAGGGCATGATATTGGCTGATGAGACAGCCAACCCATTTTTTGTGGCCTTGGACCTCATATCTCAATTGGAGCATGACCCTGACGCTGCCTCTATTTTGGTCTCCACTTCCCATGAGCTCTGCCAAAAGGTAGTAGAAATCATCCCTTCCCTGGTGGATAAACAGCCAAGGAAAGAGATCATAAGAGAGGCCATGGGGTCCAATCTACATATAGTATTTTGTGAAGGGATCTCAGAGGCTGTGGAGTTTGTAAACCAGTATGCCCCTGAACACCTGGAGATCCAGACCAAGGAGCCCTTTTCGGTACTTAGCTCCATTAGATATGCAGGGTCCATATTTTTAGGAGATTACTCACCCATTGCAGCTGGGGATTATGCATCTGGGACAAATCATGTGCTTCCCACTGCCGGGACAGCAAGGATGTTCAGTGGCCTCTCTGTGGATGATTTCATAGTAAAGCCCACCTTCCAATATCTGAGCAGGGAGGGATTGTATTCCATATCAAAGGCTATACTGGACCTTGCAAGAAAGGAAGGCCTATTCGCCCATGGCCATGCCGTGGAGGCAAGATTAGAAACCAAAGGGGCTTGATCTGACCTGTGTGGGATGCTATAAGCCCTAAGGTTTTATGGGGGTGATTGCATTACTGGGAAGCAAAAACCTTATAAATGGACCTGAAGCATTGCTTTTTCAAATCAAGGGAACGAGGAGGACATAGGCCATGGCTATAATCCAAGGGTACAACATGCCAGATGACCTCTATTACAATGAGGAACATAGCTGGGCAAAGGTGGAAAACGGGAAGGTCAGGGTAGGGATGACAGATTTCTTTCAAAAAGAGGCAGGGGATATAGTGTTTGTAGACCTGCCCGAGGAAGGGGATGAGGTATCCCAAGGAGAGGTATGTGGGAAGATCCAATCCAGAAAGTGGATAGGTAAATTGGTGGCCCCTGTTTCAGGGGAGATAGCGGAGATTAACGAGGACCTGGATGAGGACCCCACTCTGATAAACAGCGACCCTTATGGTAAGGGCTGGATAATGGTGATTGAGGCCTCTAATTTGGAAGATGAGCTAAAGAACCTGATGAAAGGAGAATCAGTGGCCTCATTCATCCAAAGGGAGATAAAAAAGGCAGAAGAAGAGAAGGCAAAAAGCAAGTGAGATGCCCAAGGCATTTAGACTGATCTTGGACACAGAGAGGCCTTTATCCACTTCAGAAGGCCTTTCTGTGGATGATACCTTACCCATAGCCATTGATACTTTAGGCTCAGATCCCATACTTCATCTCTACACCTTTGTTCCTTCTGCCATTGTTGGTAGATATCAGGATCTCCAGGCTGCCCTTAAACTGGATCGTTGTGAAGCACTTGGCATAGAGTATAACAGGAGATCCACAGGTGGTGGCACGGTTATCATGGGACCCAGTGTGATTGCCCTGGGGTTTGGGATAAATGTGGACTATCCAGGCCTAAGACCAGGGGTTTCTGGGGTCTTTGATTCCCTGAGTAAGGCACTGATAATAGGGCTTAAGGGGCTGGGCATAGATGCCTATTTTAGGCCCAAGAATGATTTGGAGGTGAAAGGGAAAAAAATAGCAGGTCTCAGTGCTGCCATGGAGACAGGAAAGTCCCTTCTCTTTCATACCAGCCTTCTTGTGGATTTTGATATGTTTGTTTTAACAGAGATCATGAATACCCCTCTCATAAAAATAAAGGATAAAGGATATAGCTGTTTTAGTGAGAGGCTCACCACCGTTAATAGAGAAGGTAAGAGGGAGTTTACAGTAAAAGAGGTAATGGAGGCCATAGTAAGGGGTTTTGAAGAGCATTTTGGGGTGGAGCTGATACCTGAAAGACTCTCCCCCGAAGAGGAAAAGATCTCTTTGGACCTTAAGAAAAAGAGATACGAAAATCCAGAATGGATTTACTCCCACAAACATCCAAGGGTTCGGATGGGATGTGGGGCAATAAAGACCCCTGGTGGATTACTGGAGATCTACCTTTCCCTTGCAGGACCAGTGATTGAGAGCATTTATATCACCGGTGACTTTTTTACAACCACCAAAAAACTAGCCCTCATTGAGAGCAGCTTAAAATATAAGGCCTGCAATGAAGAATCTTTAAAAGATGCCCTGGGCAAGATATGGGAGCCAGATATCATTTACAATGTGACCCAAGACCAGCTCATCGGGGCTATCATGCTCGCTAAGGAAAACCAGATCAGGATTTAGATATGAAACAAGAGGTTTTTAGTTCCCCAGATTATGTTAGGATCAGTAGGGCCTCTGCAATCTCCCTGGGAATTATCACAGGCTGGATGTATAAAGGAGCAGTTAACAAGTGTATAAACCTTTTGTTGCAGTATCCCGAAGGGTGCTTTGCAAACTGTGCCTATTGCGGTTTAGCAAGGCATAGGCCCTACAGATACGAGGAAAAGAGCTTCATCCACGTTGACTGGCCTGTATATCCCGTTGAATACATCCTTGAGATGATAAAGGAGAGGCCAGATTATGTAAAAAGGCTATGTATCTCCATGATAACAAACAAGAAGGCCAAGGATGATACCCTTGAGCTTGTAAAAAAATTTAGAACCACTGGCATGCCATTGTCTGTGCTCGTATGCCCTACTGTACTACAAAAAAATGACCTTGTAGCCCTAAAGGATATGGGTACTGAAAAGATAGGCATTGCCATTGACCTGGCCAAAAAAGACCTCTTTGATTTATATAGAGGCAGGGGTGTAAAAGGACCACATAAGTGGGAGAGATACTGGAAATGTTTTGAGATGGGCCTTGAGGTCTTTGGAGAGAGGAATGTGGGGGTCCACCTTATGGTGGGCATGGGGGAGACAGAGGAGGAGATGGTCACCTTAATTGACAATATTTACAAAATGGGGGGCACAAGCCATCTGTTTTCCTTTTTTGCAGAAAAGGGCTCTTTATTACAGTATAGACCCCAGCCACCATGGCCCACCTACTTAAGGGTCCAACTTGCAAGATACCTAATAGAAACTGGTATTATAACAGCTCAGCAGATCTCCTTTGTTGATGGAAGGATCGTTTCCTTTGGTTTAGAAGAAGAGAGGCTATTAAAAATAATAAAAACAGGTATACCCTTCATGACCACAGGTTGTACAGAGGATAACGGTGAGGTCACCTGCAACAGACCCTTTGGCAATTGCCTCCCTGGTTTAAGACAGTGGAACTATCCTTATCTCCCTGACAGGGAGGAGATTGAAGAAATTATCACGAATATATTTAACTAGCATTTTTGGACCATACCTGGGTTGTTAGCAAGCAGCATAAAGGCGCCAAACTATTATGCCAGGATCTAAATTACAGCTATAAAGGCTTTGATTCTGAGAAGGGTTGACTTGGCCACCCATGTGGAACAACACAAAGAGGCCCCAAGATTTAGACAGGGCTTAATTGTGGCCCTCTTCTGCTTCCTGTTGGCCTTCTTTTTTTACCTGATGGCAGTCCTTGAAATCAGGAGGACTGAAAAGGCAATCTTGGGGATATACAAGAGCAATGCCATTAGGATCCTTGAGACCTTGGAACTGATTTCTGGGAGTAAGGCAAGGCATTTCATAGAATTCCTAAACAAAAGACCAATTGATCTCAAAGAGATAGAGGCCTTCGAAGAGGTCTTCAATATCCAGCAGCAGATACTGGTACAAATGGCAACCCGATCTATGGAACTGACTTTTAATGGAGTCCATGACAAAAAAGAATTAATAAGGCTTATAGATGACCTGGATGTTAATTCAGTCATCCTGATTAATAAAGATGGCAAGGTCTCAGTGGAAGGTAAGCATATCCCCCATCCACTCCAGGATTTACTAAGGGAATTTGAGAGGTCAAATTTAGGGCTTTGGATGTATGTGTGGAAGGACGAAAGCTCATCGGAGGAGTATTATCTAGTGGCCATAAGAAATGAGAAGATTTGCTGCACCATAGGTCTCGTGTTGACACAACCTGAGCTGGAGAAGTGGGCCTTTTTCTCTGGGGTAAGGGAAACCGTCCTAAGTGACCTTTTAAGGGGTATAGATCAATTGGAGGTTTATGACAAAAAAGGTCGACAGGTGGCCAAGATTGGAGACCTGGAATTCACAGAGGAATATAAAGATATGGAGTTAAAAGGATTCATAGAAGGAAAACCCAACGGTGTCAGGATCATAGAGAACCAAGGGGGGGTCTTCTTGGATCTTATAAGGCCACTTTATATGGGGCAAAGGCCAATGGGTATAGGAAGGGTCTTGATAGATCTTCAAGGCATGATGGGCATCAAAAAGAGAAACCAGATACAGGCCTATCTTTTTGCTTCCATAATAATATTGGGTGCCATGATTGCCATATTTGCCTTTTATAGATTGCAAAAGGTATTTTATGAAAGGAATCAAGAGATGATATTAAAACTGGCACGGGCAGAGAGGCTCTCCTCCCTTGGGAAGTTGGCAGCAGGGCTTGCCCATGAGATCAAGAACCCTTTAAATGCAATTAGCATGGCCATTCAAAGGATCCAGAGGGAGTTTAGGCCAGAAAGGCAAACCGATGGAGAGGAATTTGCCACCATAATTGATACAGTAAGGAGGGAAATAGCACGCCTAAACAAGCTCATTGATGAATTCTTGTCCCCAATCAGGGTATATCGATCACCTATGCAACCAAGGTCCCTCACTGAGGTGTTACAACAGGTACTGGAGATCCTGGGGGAGGAGGCAAAGGCCAAAGGGCTTGAAATGACACTTGGGGTGCAAGGGCCAGATCCAATGATCAACATGGACCAGGCCCGTCTATTCCAGGCCTTTTTCAATATCCTAAAGAACGCTGTGGATTCCATGGATGTTAAGGGACAAATAAAGGTCACCATAAGGCCCTCTGGAGCTTCCCATGCCTCTGTCTTGATTCAAGACAATGGCCCAGGTATAAGCGAGGCTGATTTAGCCAAGATATTTGAGTTTGAGTACACCACAAAGGAGAAAGGCTTAGGCCTGGGCCTGCCCATAGCATTGGAGTTGATCAAGGCACATGGTGGAGACATCAAGGTCCAAAGCGAAGTAGGGAAGGGAAGCCTGTTTGAGGTGATTTTGCCTGTTGTTAAATACAAGGACCCCACCATACGAGGAGATGAGGTTGAATAGCCTGGATATATTAATAATTGAAGATGAGAGATCCCAAAGGGAGATGCTCCATGGATTCCTCTCCAAGGAAGGACACAGGGTATTTCAGGCAAAAAATGGCGAAGAAGGGCTCAAGGCCTTGGCAAATCAACATGTGGACCTTGTCCTGGTGGACTATAAGATGCCTGGGAAAAGTGGGCTGGAGGTGATAAAGGAGGCCAAGGCCTTAAACCCGAAAGTGGATATGGTAATGATCACTGCTTACGGCACCATGGAAGGTGCTGTGGAGGCAATGAAGGCCGGCGCCCTGGATTATATAACCAAGCCCATTGACCTGGAGGAGCTCCTTCTTCTGATCCAGCGTATAGGTGAGAGGCGACACCTAATCAGAGAAAACGAGATCCTAAAGGAAAAATTACAGGAAAAGTGGGTAGGCAAAGGGGATATAGTATTTAAGAGCCAGAGGATGGAAGAGCTTTTGAACCTGGCAGGTAGAGTGGCACCAAGCAAGGCCACCTGCCTTATCCAGGGTGAAAGCGGCACAGGCAAGGAGCTCTTTGCCAGGCTGATTCACAGCCTGAGCCCAAGGTCAAAGGGGCCTTTGGTGGTGGTCAACTGCGGTGCAATCCCAGAGCACCTTGTGGAGAGTGAGCTCTTTGGCCACGAAAAAGGGGCATTTACCGGTGCCACCTCCAGGAGAATAGGCAGGTTTGAAGAGGCAGACAAAGGAACTCTCTTCTTAGACGAGATAGGGGAACTTCCAAAATCTGTTCAGGTACGGCTCCTAAGGTTCTTACAGGAAGGGGAGTTCCAAAGGGTCGGGAGCAATCAGGTCTTATATTCCGATGTAAGGGTTATCAGTGCCACAAATCGGGACCTAGAAGAAGAGGTAAGAAAAGGAAATTTCAGAGAAGATCTTTTTTTCCGCTTAAATGTAGTGATCTTGAAAATACCACCCCTCAGGGAGAGAAAAGAGGACATCCCACCCCTTACGGAACACTTTGTAGAAAAGTACTCCAGGGAATATCACAGACCCATCTCAGGAATCACTGAGGAGGCAATGGACCTCCTCCTAAAATATGACTACCCGGGAAATGTTCGGGAACTGGAAAACATAATACAAAGGGCCATTGTCATATCCAGGTCCGGATATATAACCGTGGAAGACCTGCCCTTCAAAACACCCTTACCCCACCACGCAAAGAAACCAACCTCTTTAAAGGAAAAAGTGGAGGCCTTGGAGAAAGAAGAGATAAAACAGGCAATGGATATGGCCAAAGGTAATCAGAGTAAGGCAGCCTTTATCCTGGGTATGAGCGAAAGGATGCTCAGATACAAGCTAAAGAAATACAGGCTTAAATAATTCGTCAAAGATGTCGAAGGCTTCGGCCCCTCTCAAATCTTAGGGCATAAAGGGCCTTAACCAGGCACCCTAAAAATTCTCCCAAAATCTTTCGACATTTCTTTCCTTATGCTAATTTCCCCTTCTATGATAACTTTTTAAAATCATTGAACATTTTCCAAACAAAGGCCATGGCACAACTAATGCATTAAATAAGATCAAAACCAAAAAAAGGAGGTAGTAAGATGAAAGGAAAAAGTTTGGTGGCATTGGCAGTGGCAGTGGCAGTATTGGTTGCCTTTAGTGTAGCCTCTTTTGCTGGCCCGGTGCGTGGTATGGGAGCAGGACCTAGGGGTGGTGGAATGGGGGCCAATTGTTGGCTCACCGCCCCTGAGATAGCAGCTCAGCTGGGCCTTACTCCAGAACAGACCCAAAAGCTCAATTCCATTAGGGATGAGCATATAAAGGAGATGGCCACACTTAGGTCACAGATTGCCAGCAAAAGGGCTGAGTTAGAGGTCCTCCTCAGGGAGCCAGAGTTAAATAAGGAAAAGATCATGGCAAAGCAGCAGGAGATCAGCAAGCTCCAAGGGGAAATGGATAGCAAGAGGATCCAGTACAGGGTTAAGTCCATGGAGCTGCTCACACCTGAGCAGAGGCAGCAGGCAAGTACATACAGAATGGGCCCAAAGGGAAAAGGACTCTGCTGGTAACAAACACTAAAATAATAATAGAAAGGTGGGGCAAGGCCCCACCTTTGTTTTTACTGTTAAATCCCTCCCTTAAAACTCAATGGGAAAGCCCCTGGTACAAAGGCCAAGGCCCTCCTTTGACAAAACAGTGAACCTGATCTGGTAGGCTCCTGCCCTTTGACCTAATAAACCCATTATTTGGCCTCCATATCCTTTGTAAGAATAAGGACACCAACAGCTCATGATCTTGCCAGTGCCTTGGAAAGACCCTGCCAAGGAAAAGGCCTTAGGTTGTGGCAGAAGGGCAGAGGTCTTTTATTACACAATTCTGATGGTTGGGCCTCTTGGCTGTACATATTGCCCTCCCATGGTATATAAGCACATCGCTAAATCTCCTCCAGGATTCCTGGGGCAAGAGCCCTTGTAGATCCCTTTCTATCTTGTCAGGGTCAGAGTGCGCTGTGAGGCCTAGACGCTGGGCAAGCCTCTTTACATGGGTGTCTACCACTATGCCCGGCACATCGTAGACAGCACCCAATACCACATTGGCCGTCTTCCTCCCCACCCCTGGCAGGGTGAGGAGCTCTTCCATGGTCTTAGGTACCTCCCCTTTAAACCTATCCGTTATCTCCCTTGCGCACCCCACAATGGCCCTGGCCTTGTTCTTATAAAAACCTGTGGGACGGATGTCCTCCTCAAGTTCTTCTATGGGCACTTTCAAGAAATCCCCTGGACCTCTGTATTTGTTGAAAAGCTCCTTTGTCACCTGATTTACCCTTTCATCTGTGCACTGGGCAGAAAGGATGGTGGCAACAAGGAGCTCAAACGGGTTTGTGTACCTGAGGGCAGTCTTTTCTTTTGGGTAAATGGGATCTAATATATCCAGGATCCTCTTGGCCCTTGCATGCCTTTCCTCCAGTGTCTCAGTTCTCTTCATGTCTCCCATCTCCCTGCTATGGGTTCATTACAAAAGGTGCAATGCCCTTGCCTCAGTCCCTTGATATCTACCAGATAACCATTCCTTTCTACCAGGGTCCTTTTGCAATTTGGGCAGTATGTATGGCAGGCCTTGTGGCCTGGCACATTTCCAAGGTACACATACTTGAGTCCCTCTTTCAGGGCAACCTCCCTTGCCTTTTCCATAAGGTCTATGGGTGTGGGGGGTAACCTTGTGAGCTTATATTGGGGAAAGAAACGGAGAAAGTGATGGGGACAATCAGGCCCCAATTCCTTTAATATCCACTGACACATCCTTTTTATCATGTCCATGTCCTCCACATAGGTGGGCACAAGGAGGGTGGTAATCTCTAACCAGACCCCCTCTTCCTTCAGGATCTTCAAGGTATTGAGAACAGGATCAAGCCTCCCACCATTTAGTCTCCTGTAGGTGGCATCGCTAAAGGATTTGAGATTTATGTTTGCTGCATCCAGGTATTGGGAGAGCATCCGGAGGGGTGTCTGGTTTACATAGCCATTGGAAATCAGAGAGGTCTTTATCCCCTTCTCCCTTGCCAGCATGGATGTGTCATATATGTATTCATAAAAGCTAATGGGTTCGGAGTAAGTATATGCGATATGGCCTATTTTGTTTTTCAGTGCCACATTCACGGCATCCATGGGGGAGAGCTCATCAAAGCTAAGGTCCTCTGGCCTCTTTTGTGATATCTGCCAATTCTGACAATTGAGGCATCTTAAATTGCAACCAGCAATCCCAATGCTTAAGATCCTGGCCTTGGGATAAAAATGAAATAAGGGTTTCTTCTCAATGGGATCCACATGGACTGCAGAAGGATTCCCGTAGGAAAGGGAAAAGAGCCTGCCATCCACATTCACCTTGGACCTACATATCCCCCTATCTCCAGGTTCAAGGGTGCACATGTGGGGACAGGTATTACACAGGGCCACTTTCCCTTTTGTGTTGTAATGGTATGCCTCCTTTGACCATTTCCACAAGACCTTTGGCCCATCCCCCTTAAAGACCTTGCCCACTATATCATCCTGGGCAGGAGTATGGGTGGGAAGGAGCAGAAGACTCACTCCCGCCCCAATGGTACTTTTTATGAAGCAGCGCCTGCTGATTTCCATGGAAGAGTCCAAAGCCCAAGGACCACTGAACTTAACTTAATTAGTATGAGTAAAATCCCTGCCTGTATCAATCCCATAGTAAGGGTCACAAGGACCCCGATTATAATTATCCCCAGGGCAGCACCACAGAGATCAGCACTGAAAAGTCCATAAGGCGTCCTTCTGCCAAGCTCTCTCTCCAGCTCCCTTGCCAACAAGGGGAATTGGAACCCTGCCACCAGGGAAAAGAAAAAGCCAAAGATGAGATAAAATACCCAGTGCACCTTGTAGTTGGCACTATACATGGAAAAGGTAACCAGGCAAATAAGACACAGGATCATAAGCTCCGTTATCCATAGCCACCTGGAACCCTTTATCTTCATCCCCAGGAAGGCGCCTGGAAGCAGGCCCAAGAGAAATACAGTAATGATCCCGGAGACCGCGAGATAAAGGTAACCAAAGGTAATTTGAAACAGATAAAGGACCAGGGCCTCCACACCCATGAAACTGAGGCCGGTGGTAAATATCATGTATTCATGTTTTCGGATGAATAAAAAGTAGAGGATAAAGAACAGCCCTATCACCCCAAAAACCACACTGGGGGATGCAGAGTATCTCTCAAGCCATTCCTTAAGGGTTAACCTGAGCAGGAAAATATTTGTATCAGTATTTGGCAAACCTTCACCGGGAAGTTGTGCCATCAAATTGGCTAACCTTTCAGGGGTCACATTTCCATCATAATAACCAGAAATGTAAGAAGTGCTGATCCCCTTCTCTTCCAATAGGCGAGGAATATTGAAACTAAGGCTTGAGTTACTAGAGATGACATGAAGTCTTTCGCCAGGGATCAAGATTACATGGGAAAATTGCGTTCTTAGCATCATAAGCAGGCTAGCTATTATTCGTCTCTGCTGCTCATTTAGATAGTTTTGATTGTAATCAATGGAAAAGGAAAAAACACCGTTGTTTGATAGCATTCTTTTGATATTACTTATGGCATTAAGAGTATACAATCTATTCAACTGTAATGTATCAGGAAGTGAGAGGTCAGTTATTATTGCATCGAAACGAAGCTCCGTATTATCTATAAAAGACCTAGCATCAGTATGAATCAGCTTTAGGTTAGGAATTTTAGTTAATATAGAGTATTTGATTTTTAGTTGCACCATTGTTGGATCAAGCTCAACATAATAAATTATTTCAGGATTGTGCTTTTGAGCTTCATGGATTTCCAAAGATGTCAGTCCAGAAATGAAAAGCACACTGGAGACATCTTTTAACTGGCTTAATGCATAGTGAACTTTCTCTTCTGCTTTCACGATATCTTGGGAATAAAATGTTGGAGAACCGGATTCCCAAAGAGTATATTGCTCTCCTTCTCTTGTTATAACATAGCGTGAATAGGGTGATTCAATATAATCAACAATATTTTTGTATTGGAAAGAAAGGGAAAATGTGTGGAGTCTGTTGTTTGTGGTCAGTACTAAAAATATTGTAAATAAGGAGAGAAGTGTCCAGAAGAGCTTCCTATTAGAATGGAATGAAATGGCTAAGCATGAAAAAACTGTCAAAAGAGAGCACAACAAGATGGCATTAAATATCTTCAGGCCAATTAAAAATAGGGCCGTGGAGAAAAGGCCACCTAAGATATCCCCCAAGTTGTCAAAGAGATAGATTTTTCCAGTGGCTATGTATGGATCCATGGACCTAAGGATGTCAAGGGAGTAGGGTAGTAGAAGACCTATCAATAGTGAATATGGCCCAATGATCAGGAGGGCAAAATAAAGTACTGAGTAAAAACCCGGGGAAAACCCCAATGGAAAAAGGGTATTAAAGGCAAATCTGGAGGCTATGATAAGGGCCAGGGGCAGAAGGCCTGCCAACACGCATAGGAGGAGGTAAAGGTGGACCTTCGGCCTGATCCATCTTGGGATAAGGGAACCGATACCCCCTAAAATAAGCCAGGTGAACAGACAAAGGGAGATGACCAGTTCATTCCCGTCAAAGAGGCTTACCAGCTCCCTGAGTAACAGGATCTGACTGTTTATGGAGCTTATTCCAACCCCTATTATAGTGAGTTGGAAAAGTCTTCTCATTCTTCTTCAAAGGCCTGTACCTGGTAGGTGAGGACCTCTAATTCTCCTTTTTTCCACTCATTGGCAGGGAGGCCTGCCTTCATACACAGGTGGGATAAGAACTCCTCTTTTTGAGGAAGCTGTTCCCAGACCTGGGGTAAAAAGGTGGCCTGGTGGAAGCCCTTCTTAATTATAACACCATCTATGTGGGGTCTGAGTTTGGAAAGCAGGTCCTGGTATCCCTTGTATTCCAGCTTTTTAGGTTCTGTAAGTACACTCACCTCTATTTTTATTTCGTCAAACTCTGTCTTTGATAAGGGAGGGAAACGGGGATCTTTGAATGCTGCATTTATGGCGTTTTCTTTCACGCTTTCCACCAATGGCACAGAGGGTATTATGTGACCTATGCAACCCCTCAATTTACCCTTAATGGTAAGGGTTACAAAGGCACCTCTTTTTTTTGTGAGCTTTTCAGGGTAGGTCTCTGAGACCTTCTCCTCCTTGCCAAAGAGTGCCTTTTTTATGGTATTTCTGGCCAGTTTTAGCAAGATCCTTCCTTCTTGACTGCTCAACTCTTCCATTGGGTCCACCTCCTTTGAGGTATTTATCTCTGTGGCCAGGGTATTTCTTGCCGTTAGAGTGACAATACAGACAAGAATGGCTGCCAACAGGAAAATGCCTTTGATTTCGCACATCATCCCTCTTTTGCCTTTTTTAACTCTCTGTTTACCTTTTCCTCTATCCAGAGGGGGTCCCACCATTCAATGGGGTTTACAAATACCCCCTGGACCATGATACCAAAATGGAGGTGGTCACCTCCTGCAAGGCCTGTCCTGCCGCTAACCCCCAACTTCTGGCCCTTTGATACCCCCTGCCCCACGCTCACCTCTATGGTGCTCAGATGGCTATAGGTACTTGCAACCCCTTGTCCATGGTCAATTACCACTGTCTTCCCATAGATACCCAGGTCGCCCACAAATATTACCTTGCCGTCGTTGGCTGCCTCTATGGGACTGTTGGCCAGGGAGGCCAGGTCTATACCTTTGTGCAAAGAATGACCTATCACCTGCCTTTCATATAGGTATGTCCTCTTGTCTGCAAACCCTGCCATTGGTGCTGAATTTTTCATCCTGTGCCATGTGCCATTCCAGAGTCTTTTGGGAGATGTAGTCTTTGAGATATCTTTAAACTGGCCCTCATCCTTTTCCCTTTGCACATTGTTTATGTATTTGAACCATTCCACCAAAGGTATATTACCATCAAAAAGGCCTATGCCTTCAAAATAAGGAATAAGATCTTTTATGAACTTATCTGTGATCTGGAGGGCATCGGACCTGAACTTTTTTTTCTTTGCATGGAAGGGAATGGGCGCCTGTGCCCTGTTCCCTGCCCTGTCAATGGCATAGGCATATACTCTGATGTTTTTTGACACCTCCAAGGGGATGGGAAAATAACAGATAAGATAGCCTTTGCCTCCTTCATCCACAGGATAGGCCTTGTACAGGGCGTCGTCTACCCCGATTCCAGCTTCCACAGTGTCATTAGTGACCTTCAGGACAACAACCCCTGTTCCCCCTTCATAAAAGTAATAGAACGGCGCAAGGTTGCTGATGGTTGGCGGAATAGTATCCACCTCAGTTTTTATCTGGATCAGGGCCACATTACCATCTCCGCCGTTTCTCAATGAATAGTCATAGGCCTTTACCATGATCAAGGCAGGGCCTTGGGCCAGTTTTAGATCATGGGGCCTAACAGAGATGTCCTTCTTCACCTCATGGGCTCCGTTGCGATTCAGAATACCTTTGTACTCATATTTTTCATCTATGAGCACTATATCCTTGCCTCCCTGATTAATGCTCACCACAAGCCTTTTTAGGCCCCTCTTTTTATCAGACACTTCCAATCTAAGATTGGCCTCTTTTCCCATTGCTGGTATTTCCGGGGGTGAACATACCAGGTGGGGTCTTTCTCCCTCAAACCACCAAAAGAGCATTATAAGTGTAATCAAACCCGCCAGTAACACAGCGCCAAGAACTGCCACCATGGAAGATTTATATTTCATTACCACCCCCTAAGTAATTTGCCCTACTATCCTAAAAAACCTCTTGGTTATCTCTTGTTGGTCAAGGGTGAGTATTTCCCTATTCTCCATTAACACCTTTCCATCCACTATCACATCCCTCACATCAGAGGACCTGGCAGAATATACCAGCAAAGAGTACGGGTCATAAAAGGGTGTGAGATGGGGACTGTCCAAATCTATCACAATGATGTCTGCCTTTTTGCCCTTTTCTAAAGACCCTGCCACGCCTCCAATCCCCAGGGCCAATGCACCCCATGCAGTGGCCATTTGCAAGACTTCCCGGGCACCAAGTGCAGTGGCATCCTCCATTATTACCTTTTGAAGTTTTGCTGCGGTATCCATCTCCCTAAACAGGTCTAGGTTGTTGTTGCTACAGACAGAATCAGTGCCTATACCAAGCCTGATACCCCTTTTTAGCATCAAAGATACCCTGGCTATCCCTGAGGCCAGCTTCATATTACTCTCTGGGCAGTGTATGAAGGCCACATCCTTTTCCTTGGCTATTTCTAGATCTTCCTCTGCGAGATGAACCCCATGGACTGCTATCAAATCACTGTCCAAGAGACCAAGGGATTCCAGATAGGCTAAAGGCGTCTTTCCCTTTTCCCTTTGTATGGTTTCAAACTCATCTTTGGTTTCGGCAAGGTGTATCTGCCACTTTATACCATGGCTTTTTGCAAGGTCCCTGGCCTTTTTTAGCGTGCTTTCTTTGCAGGTCAATGGGCTGTGACAAAAGATCATGGGGGTAATCATAGGATAATTCCCGGTCACATCTTTAAGAAACTCCCTTATTCTGGAAAAATTAAGGGAGGGATCTTTGCAGGTAGGGGTAGGGAAATCCAGTATGCCTTCACTTACAATGCCCCTAATCCCTGCCAAAGATAAGGCCTTTGCCACCTCCTCTTCAAAAAAATATGCGTCAGATACAGTGGTGATACCTGACCTGATGAGTTCCAGGCAGGAAAAGAGGGAAGCATGATACACAGTTTCTCTGTTAATGTATTTGGCCTCTAAAGGAAATATCTTGTTAAAAAGCCATTCTAACAAAGGCAAGTCATCTCCATAACCCCTGAAGAGGGCCATGGGAAGGTGGGTGTGGCCATTAATGAGCCCTGGCATTACAAGACAATTGGTGGCATTGATGACCTTGCGGGCTGGATATCTGGCCCCTTCCTGAGCCGAGCAAACTGCCTCTATTACACCATCCCTAACCAACACAGCCCCTTCATTTAGCTGAGAAAGGGCTTCATCCATGGTTATTACAAGACCACCTAGGATTGCCAGGTCAATCACTAAGCCCTCCAAATGCGTAGTAGTCCATCTTAAAAGATCAGGGTTGCTATGGCAACAATGCTCTTAAAGGACTGTAGCCTTGAATGCAATGCCCATATCCTTATTGAATCCAGTTTGCCAACCCCCCACTCAGCTTTGGTATGGCCTTTTATATTACTGTCATTTAGAGCCTAGCGAGGAATCCTATGTTTCAAGCATAGCAACACATCCTGGGGGTTTCCGCCGCAGGGAAAGAGCCTTTGGTGAGGACATAAACATTCCAGTATCCCATAAGATTTTTCCTCACTTCCCTCGTTAAAATGGAAGTCCCTTTTTGGTGTGCGGTGCCATCGCCTTCCCCGCCACCTTGTGTGATGGCTCTGACATTGTGGTCATTTCCCCTTCCCGCTTTGTCATTTCCAGCGAAGCAAGAAATCTTCTTCATTCAATCACACCCTTGTCATTTGGACCCTGAGGGGGACTTCTTTCATTTCCGCCGCAGGGAGAAATCTCTGCCATTTCCACCCACCCCCCTTCCATTTGGACCCACTCTCCTGTCATTTCGACCACCCCCTCTGTCGTTTCGACCCTTTCTGTCATTTCAACCCCCTCTGTCATTTCCAGCGAAGCGAGAAATCCTGTAGTTTACAGTGCAGGGCTGACCTTCTAGCAGGGATGTAAAGATAGAAATTGCGCTCTTTTATAAGATTTCTCCTCACTTCGTTCGTCGAAATGACAGGCTTTATTAAAGCCCTTCTCCATTGCCGTTATGTTATTTCAACCTACGGCCTTTCTATTCTAGTCATTCCGACTATCTGCTCTATCGTTTTACGCCACCCCGCTGTCATTCCCAGTACCTCCTTGTCATTTCGAGCGCAGCGAGAAATCCTGTAGTTCGCACTGTAGTGAGTATACTTTGACTTAGCTCTGAACTTGAAACCTTCAACTTGAAACTGGCCCTGTTCTGAGATTTCTCCTCACTTCCTTCGTTGAAATGACAACTCTTTTGGGGCGTGGAGCACACGCCCTGCTATTGTCTTTGCTGGCATCCCAAGAAAATCCCTCTGTCATTTTAAGCTAAGCGAGAAATCCCACACTTTGGACCTAAGAGAGAAACCTTTTTCATTATCTTGCCAAGGGGTTTTTGCCCTCCTACCTTTTTCCAAATTAACAATACAATGACCTGACAAAAGATTTAGCACAACTAACTGGTTAGCACGGCATAACCGATGGTAGAGTACCAAACTCTCCCTTTTTAGCCCTTACACACTTAGTTCCACCTAAGGGTAGGTTCTGGTAGCTGGGCATCTTATTCTCCATCTCTTTTCTACTCTTTAAAAATCCTATGCCTTTGGAGGTTTGGTCATATGGGTGGCTTTTGAAAGGGGCATGTCTCATCCTCTTTTTCAGTGACCTTTTCCTTATTTCTTTGGCACAAACTGCCTTTCAAGAAATAAAAATAAATGCTAATAGCAACCCACTAAAAGGACAAAGGCCTTAATGAGATATAAAAACGATATATGCATGATAGCGGCACTTCTCCTCCCCCTTTTGTCCTTTGTGGACCCACGGCTCTTAATTTACGACGTTGTTATTGCAGGAGGGGATGCCACCTCTCATTACCAAACAGCCAAATACCTAAAGGAAAACCTCCTTTCTAACCTGAGTATATCAGGCTGGTTCAACGGCAGCTTTTGTGGGTTTCCAATACTGGAGCACTACTTCCCCGTCCCTTTTTTACTTATATCATTTTTGTCCTTTGTTTTACCACTAGGCACTGCCTTCAACATCGTTTATGTCATGTCCATATACCTAATGCCACTTTCAGTATTTCTTTTTATTAGACAAATTACCAATTCAAGGTTATCTGCATTTTTAGCAGGTTTATTTTCAATAGCATTCTTACTTAATGACGGAAACACCATGTGGGGTGGAAATATATATAGTACGTTTGCAGGAGAATTCTGCTATTCAATCAGTCTTTGCTTAGCCATACTTTACCTCGGCTCCTTATGGAGATGTATCTACAACAGGACAAGTATTCTTCTACCTTCTATACTTTTAACTTTAACAGGGATGAGTCATGCTTACCCATTGTTTTTGGCAATTTTGGCAAGTACATTCTTTTTATTGGATAGAAATCCGTTATGCAACTTAGCTAAAATTAGTGCTATAAACATCATAAGTTTTCTACTTATGGGCTTTTGGCTCATACCACTGCTTGCTAATATACAAAACACAGTCACATTTGCCCATGTATGGTATTTCGCCGATATAAAAACATTTTTAAAAGAGTTCTCACCAAAAGAACTGATGCCAAATTTCGTAATTGGTTTAGTTTTAGGCACATTCTGTGGACTTAACACTGATTATCTAAAAAAACACTCAGGTTTTTTATTGTACATTGTATTGTGTGGGTTACTTTTATATCTCCATGCTCATTATATAAAGCAACCAGTGGTTCGCTTTCTCCCCCTAATTCAACTCTTCCTTGCAATTTTTCCTGCTTTGGTAATAGGCCAGATCATACAAGGGTTCAAATTCAAATATTCTACCGTAGCCTTAACTTACTTTATAGCATTCATGTGGTTTGAACATAATATGGGTAATGCTGTAAATTGGAGTCATTACAGTTTAACGGGTCTTGAAAATAAACCTTATTATAGGGATTTTCTAGACCTTTGCAATTTTATAAAAGGCAATGAGTCCATGCCACGAATTGCGTGGGAGCACACAGTGACTAATGAATTACTGGGAACCGCAAGAATACATGAAGTCTTGCCCATGTTTTCAGGAAGGAATACACTGGAAGGCCTCTACATGCAGGCATCCATGACATCGCCTTTTGTTTATTATGTACAATCCCAGCTCACAAATACGCCGTCAACTCCATTTCCTCAGTTTATATACTCACGATTGGATCTTGATTCAGCATATGACAGGCTTAGGCTTTTAAATGTAAGTCATTTTGTCGCTGTATCCAGTAAGGTAAAGGATGTTATGAAAGATTCCATGTACTATAGGCATGTAAAAGATTTTGGCATACTAAGCCTATATGAAGTCATTGCAGATAGGCACAGCTATGTTGATATATTAAAAAATTTTGAAGTTTCCACCTCAACAAAAGATAAACTAGGCATATCGTTTGAATGGTTCAGAACAGGTGATCTTAAAAAACCAATTCTGTTTATGTCAAAAAAAGAGTATGATAATTTCAAAATTAAAAATAAAAAGAATTTGTTATCTTTAAATGAAATTCCCATTGATATGAAAATATCAGGAGGAAGTATTAAGATTACAGGGGCAGAAGTGGGGGTTCCTCTGCTTATAAAGCTGTCCTACCATCCCAACTGGAGGGCTAAGGGTGCTGAAAACATATACCATTGCTCCCCAAACTTTATGGTAATAATACCAAGTAGTACAGATGTGGAGCTTTACTTCGCACGGGGAATGAGTTTTTACTTAGGCCTGGGCTTCAGTTTTCTTGGCCTTGTACTTCTCATTGCCTCCAAAAAGATCTCCAAGATATGCCTGCCTCCCCTTCCGTTGAAAAGACAAGTGTACCTTTTGATTGGTGGGATACTTGCCCTCGCCTTACTAGCAGGGTTTCTGTTCCCTCCAAGGCCTCCAGAGATACTATTGATCAGGGCAACTAGGTTTATGTCCAAAGGGGAATATGATAAGGCCTTTGGGGAACTGGAGAAGATAATTGAAAGATATCCCACCCATGGGGTTTATCCCCATGCATTACTTTATTTGGCGTTATACCATGAAATAAAGCAAGATTATGCCAATGCAATAGAAGCAATAACCAAAGTTATGAATGATTTTCCCGAATTCGGAGATAAGGGTTATATGGCCCACAAGCTGGGAGACCTTTACAAAGCAGCCCAAGATCCTTGTAGTTCATTATATTGGTATAATCAGGCCAGGATCATGAATATGGACATACCATCGGAGGTTGTTGAAATCCTTGAATCAGAGTGTAGATAATCAAATGAAAGATGGTCTCACTGTTTTTATCCCTGTTTTTAACGAGGAAGAAAGGATCAAACCAAATACCTTACGTCTTAATGAATACTTAAAAGGGCTTGGTATTGAATATCAAATTCTCATTGTGAGTAATGGTTCATACGACAGGACAGTGGAAATTGGCAATCAAATTAAGGGCAAACTTTCCTGTCTAACATTCTGCCATATAAATAAAAAAGGAGTTGGGCTTGCACTGAAACATGGGATTAACCTAATAGAATTTAAAAAGGTGATAACCGTTGATATGGATTTATCCATAGACCTTGAATTTATTAAAACTGCCTATTATCTCCTAGACAAATACGATATTGTTGTTGGTTCAAAAATAACTGGTGACCAGAAGAGATCATTTTTCAGAAGGTTTGCGAGCTTTCTTTTTATATTTTTAGCAAGAGCCTTTCTGGGAATTAAATACAATGATTATAGCATAGCAGCAAAAGGTTATAGAAAAGAGATCTTACATTTATACAAAGAGTTTTTTGACGATAAGACATTTTATGTCACAACCTTACTATATCTCGCATCAAATGCCCCTCACAAGATCATTGAGGTTCCAGTTGCCTGCAATGACCCATATAAGAGTAGATTTAACCTTATACATGAGGGCATATACAAGTTTGGAAACCTTTTCCTATTGCTTTTAAAAAAGCTCATTGGGAGGCCGCCGTTTAAAACATAGGATGAAAACTTTTTGCGAAAAAAGGATCTTTAGCCTTTAAATCTTGTTGCATGGCAGATCAGGGGTATATATGGACCATGGTGAGATGGCAGGGGCTATAATTCCATTGGGGAAAGGCCTCAAGGAGTGATAGTGAAAGAACTAATAATTAGCATACTATCGGCCAAGAAAATGTATTTATAACTTTAAGGGTTATGAAAGGCTTATCCCGGCCAGCGAAGTCTATGGCATAGGGTGGGTATCCAAGGGGCCATGGATTATAATCCCCCCATACCCTATGCCATGTCCTGCCTTGGGAGATGATTTTCCTTGAATTCCCTTAAAATGAGCGTTAAAAGATTAATTTACGTTTTAGCCCCTAACCCTTGTGATTACGCACCCATGGGAGCATGGGGAGGCCCAACCAGGCCACAAACCTGGTGATCTTTATTACTTAGGAGGTAAGGATGAGTGTTGTTAGTATGAAGGAGCTTTTGGAGGCTGGCGTCCACTTTGGGCACCAGACAAAGAGATGGAACCCTAAAATGAAGCCCTATATATTTGGTGCCAGAAACGGGATCCACATCATAGACCTTCAAAAGACAGTTAAGCTCTTCAAAGTGGCCTATGACTTTGTGGCCAATGTTGTGGCAGACGGGTACCTTGTCTTATTTTTGGGTACAAAAAAACAGGCCCAGGATGCCATCTTAGAGGAGAGTCAGAGGTGCGGAATGCCATATGTTATAAACAGGTGGCTGGGCGGCACCCTCACCAATTTTAGGACCATTCAAAACAGTATAAAGCAACTAAAAGACCTGGAAGAGATCAAAAACTCTGGGGGTTTTGCCAGGTACAGCAAAAAAGAGGCCCTTCAGCTGGAAAAAAAGCTTCAAAAATTAGAAAAGCAGCTGGGTGGCATAAAAATGATGGAGGAACTCCCGGGCGCCATATTTGTGGTGGACCCAAAGAAGGAAAAGATAGCAGTTAGCGAGGCCAGGAAGCTTGGGATACCTGTGGTGGCTATAGCTGACACCAACTGCGATCCTGATGAAATAGACTATCCCATACCTGGAAATGACGATGCCATAAGGGCCATAAAGCTCATAACCTCAAAGATAGCTGATGCCTGTATAGAGGGGCATAGGATGGCCCAGGAAAGGTTGATGGCTCAGGAGCAGGCCTTTGAAGAGTCCTTAGAAGAAACAAAAGAAGATACAAAAGAGCCTGGCAAAGAACAGGTCCAGTTTGATGTCCAGGAGTGAGTTCTTAGAACAGATCAGATGGAAACACAAAGCTTAGATAGAATCTAGGGAGGATGTCGTGACAATATCATCGGAAAAGGTAAAAGAACTAAGGGATAAGACTGGAGTGGGCATGATGGATTGTAAAAAGGCCCTGGAGGAGGCAAAGGGAGATATGGGCAAGGCCATTGAGATCTTGAGGCTAAAGGGACTTGCCACGGCCAAGAAGAGAAGTGGGAGGGCGACTTCCTTTGGTCAGGTCCAGGCCTATATCCACGGAGGGGGAAAGATAGGTGTCCTAGTGGAGGTGAATTGCGAGACAGATTTTACGGGAAAGACCCCTGAATTTTCTGAATTTGTAAAGGACATAGCCATGCAGATTGCAGCCTCTAATCCCCTTGCTGTAGACAGGGAGGGTCTTCCCAAAGAGGTGGTGGAAAAGGAAAGGGAGATATATATGGCCCAGGCCAGGGAATCGGGCAAGCCTGAAAATGTGATTCAAAAGATAGTGGAAGGCAAGCTCCAGAAGTTTTATTCAGAGGTATGCCTGCTGGAGCAGCCTTTTATCAAGAACCCAGACATCAAGGTACAGGATCTTCTCAATGAACTTATGGCCAAGACAGGGGAAAACATAGTCATAAGCAGGTTTGTGAGATATCAGCTTGGCGAGGCCAGTGATCAAGCCTAAGTTTGAGAAAATTTTGATCAAGATATCAGGGGAGGCTCTAAGTGGGCCTTCCCAGGAGCTGTATCATAAACCTATCTTGGACCAATTGGTCCGTGACCTTGCGGCAGTCCACGAAAAAAGGATAGGTCTGGCCATTGTAGTGGGAGGTGGAAATGTCTTCAGGGGCCAGACTGCCTTTGAGCTGGGGATAGACCGGGTAAGTGGTGATCACATGGGCATGCTGGGCACACTTATAAATGCCGTTGCCCTAAGGGAGGTTCTGAAGGCCAATGGTATAAAGGCCGAAGCCTTAAGCCAGATTGATGTACCAGGGATTGTGGAGGCTTACAGTGTAGAGAAGGCCAAAGGGCTCATATCTCAAGGATATATAGTAGTCCTAGGGGCTGGAACAGGTAATCCATTTTTTACCACTGATACTGCTGCTGTGCAAAAGGCCCTGGAACTTTCCATGGATGCAGTGTTTAAGGCCACCAAGGTGGATTTTGTTTATGACAGGGATCCCGTGAAGGATCCAAATGCCAGACACTACACCTCCCTCACATATCAAGAGGTTATTGAAAAGCGACTAGGGGTCATGGACCTCACCGCCATATCCCTTGCAATGGAGTTTAGATTGCCAATAGTGGTATTTAACCTTGCTAGGTCTGGTAATCTCCTTAATATTTTAGAGGGAGCTGGTTTAGGTACGATTATCTGGGAGGGTTGATATGAAAGAGGTGGTTGATCAGGTAAGACAAAAGATGGAAAAGGTAGTGGAAAATCTCAAAAAGGATCTCTCAAAGATAAGGACTGGACGGGCATCTCCGGCACTTTTGGAAGGCATAAAAGTGGAATGCTATAACACTACAATGCCATTGGAGCAAGTGGCCTCCATTTCAGTGCCTGAGACAAGGACCATCACCATCCAGCCATGGGACCAATCCATTGCCCCTCAGATAGAAAAGGCCATCCTTAAATCAGAGCTAGGTCTGAACCCCAGCTTTGATGGAAAGATAATCAGGATCTCCATTCCCCCACTAAGTGAGGAGAGGCGTAAGGAGCTGGTAAAAGTGGCAAAAAAGATAGCAGAAGAGGCCAAGGTGGTGGTGAGAAACCATCGCAGGGATGCCAACGAAACACTCAAGAAACTGAAAAATGATAAGAAGATCTCTGAAGATGAGATGTTTAAGGCCCAGGACCAGGTGCAAAAGCTCACTGATGAATATATCAAGAAGCTTGATCAGGTGGCCTTAGAAAAAGAAAAGGAGATACTCACTTTTTAAAACCTATGTTACCCCCAGGGCTGGAACCCAATAACCTCCCATCCCATGTGGCCATCATAATGGACGGAAATGGCAGATGGGCTAAGAGACATGGACTAAAGAGGTATCAAGGCCATGAAAAGGGTGCTGACACGGTTCGGGAGATAGTCAGGGCCAACAGGGAGTTTGGGATACCTAACCTTACCCTTTATGCCTTCTCTGAGGAGAATTGGAGTAGGTCTCCCTTGGAGATCAGGACCCTCATGAACCTGTTGAACAGGTTCCTTGAATCAGAACTCCAGGAGATGCTGGACAATGGAATAAGGTTCAGGGCAATAGGCAGGCTTTACAAGCTACCAAAGGAGACCCAAAGGCTTATTGAGAGGACAACCCAGCTCACTTCCCACAACTCTGATATGAATCTAATAATTGCCCTCAGCTATGGAGGCCGGCAAGAAATCCTGGACGCGGTGAACCTCTTGCTAAAGCAGATCAGAGAAGGCAGCCTCAGCCCAAGAGAAATAACAGAAGAGATCTTCCAAGGCTTCTTGTACACCAAGGACCTCCCTGATCCAGACCTCCTCATCAGGACCAGTGGAGAGATGAGGATAAGCAATTTCCTTTTATGGCAGATTGCCTACACTGAACTCTACATCACCCCTACCCTTTGGCCTGACTTTACAAGAGAGGAATACATTGAAGCACTGAAGAACTATCAAGGTAGGCAAAGGCGTTTTGGGTCTGCTGACTGACAACAAGGTATGTCCAGAAAAGGGAGTTCCCATACCAAGAGGCTAATAACAGGGCTGGTTGCATCTCCCGTCCTCCTTTTGATTATTTACTTCAATGGCAATAGGTGGCCATTTTATATTCTCCTAATTGCAGCCTCCCAACTATGTCTTTATGAGGTCTTAAAATTTAAGGAAAATACAGAAACCATTATCAAGGCACTTGTACATGTATCTTCATTTATATGCCTGATATTTCTTGCCCTAAGACATGTACTTGCTTTGCCATTCTTATTAGTATTGCCATTGGTTGCCTTTATCTTCTGGGCCTTTATAAAAGGTGAAAGGCCAACAAAAAATTATATAGAGGATATTTACTTTGCAATCTTTTGCCTGGTGTATATTACATTGCCATTCTCATGTATAATACTTATTGACATGTATCCTTCTGGCCCCCTTTGGGCTATATTTCTGCTGGTGGTGGTATTTGCAGGTGATACAGCAGCATTTTATACCGGGAAAGGCTTTGGAAGGAAAAAGCTTTCACCCCACATCAGTCCCAACAAGACCTGGGAGGGGGCCATTGGTAGCACCGTGGCCTCTGTACTAATAGGGATTTTGTTTTCCAGGGCATTTAGACTACACAGCACAGATCTCGGCTTTGTGATCTTCCTTGTCTTGTTTTCATTGGTGGCCCAGGGTGGAGATCTCTTTGAATCTTACATAAAACGGGTTTACGATAAAAAGGACTCAGGGGTTATACTGCCAGGTCACGGAGGTTTGCTGGATAGGATTGATGGCCTTTTGTTTGCCAGCCCCTTTCTGCTTATGTATTTGCTTTACACCAAATAAAGGCTGGTAGGAGCAAAGAGTGAACCTTTGCATATTGGGCTCCACAGGTACCATTGGGGTTAAGGCCTTGGAGGTGGTCTTAAGACATCCGGGTCTCTTTACAGTCTCTGCCTTGGTTGCTGGTGAAAATGTGGAACTCATTTATAGCCAGATTATAAGACATAGGCCCAAGGTGGTGGCATTAAAAAGACCTGAAGATGTCAAAAGGCTAAGGGATATGTTGGGTACAAGGTCAGAACCCGAGCTCCTTTGGGGACTTGAGGGCATAAAGCAGGCTGTGGCAATGGACGAGGTGGATGTAGTAGTAAGTGCCATCTCAGGCTCAGCAGGGCTTATCCCCACCTATTTTGCAGCCCTTAATTCCAAAAACATAGCCCTTGCCAACAAAGAGACCCTTATTATGGCTGGCCCTATTATAATGGGACTGGTGAAGGAAAAAGGGATCTGGCTCAGGCCCATCGACAGTGAGCATTCAGCGGTATTTTCTGCCATTCAGGGCCATGACATAAGAGACATAAGAAAGGTGATAATAACAGCATCAGGTGGGCCTTTCAGGGGGAGAAAAAGGGATGAGCTAATAGGGGTTAAAGTAGCAGAGGCCCTTAAGCACCCCAATTGGAAAATGGGGGCCAAGATAACCATAGACTCTGCCACCATGATGAACAAAGGACTGGAGGTGATAGAGGCCATGTGGCTCTTTGACCTCCCGTTGGAAAGGATAGAGGTCCTAATACATCCACAGAGCATTATACATTCCATGGTAGAGTTTGTGGATGGTTCCATTTTGGCTCAGTTATCAGTACCGGATATGACCATACCCATAGCCTATGCCTTGACCTATCCCAGGAGGGTGGAGACCTCTGTACCTTCATTGAAATTGAGTGAGTTAAACAACTTAAGTTTTGAACCGGTGGATAAGGATATGTATCCCTGTTTTGCCCTTGCTATGGAGGCAGCTATGGCTGGCGGATCAAGCCCTATAGTTCTCAATGCGGCCAATGAGGAAGCTGTGAATGCATTTTTGAAAGGTGTGATTTCCTTTACAGCCATCTCAGAGATTATTGAAAAGGTGCTAAACATGCATTACCCTGAAGAGGTCCAGAACATGGAACATGTCTTGGACTTGGACAGGAGGGCCAGGGAAATGGCCACAAGATTTATAATGAGCTTAGGAGCGTAAGGTGAATTTTTTCCTGTATTATCTTTTACCATTCCTGGTTGTATTGGGGATTTTGGTCTTCTTTCACGAACTAGGGCACTTTTTGGTGGCAAAGGCGTTCAAGGTAAAGGTGGAAAAGTTTTCCCTGGGCTTTGGTCCAAAGGTCCTGGGAAAGAGGATTGGTGAGACCGAGTATCTCATATCTGCCCTGCCCTTGGGAGGGTATGTAAAGATGCTGGGAGAGGACCCAGATGAGGGTGCCCCACCAGAAGAGGAAGCTCACAGGGCCTTCAGCAATCAGTCAACCCCAAAGAAGATCGCCATTGTGGCAGCAGGCCCACTTTTCAATTTTATTATTGCCATTCCTCTATTTATCATCTCGAACCTAATAATAGGCCTCCATATCATGCTGCCCGAGATAGGTGGGGTAAGTCCAGGTTCCCCTGCTGAAGTTGCTGGCCTAAGGCCAGGGGACCGGATCCTGGCAGTGGGAGAGAGGCCTGTGCATTCCTGGGATGAAATGAGGTCTTTCATAGCAGGGAGCAAGGCTGAGGTGGTAACCTTGAGGGTACAGAGGGAAGGTGAAGAAATAGTTGTATCAGTGAAACCGGAGCTCAGGAGAGTCAAAAACATCTTTGGAGAGGAAAAGGAACAAAAGACCATAGGTATAATTGCCTCCCAGAGGTTTGAAACCAGGCCTATTTCTCCTTGGGATGCCATAAAAGGGGGTTTTGTCAGGACCTGGGAGATGACCTACCTAACGGTGCTTACCCTTGTAAAGCTCATAGAAAGGGTCTTGCCCATATCCAGCATTGGGGGCCCGCTGATGATAGGCCAGATGACAGGGCAAATAGCCCAAGAAGGTTGGGCCTATCTCTTGCCTTTTATGGCAGTGATAAGTGTAAACCTGGCTGTCCTAAATCTATTGCCCCTCCCTGTACTGGATGGGGGCCTCATATTTATGTGTCTAATTGAGCTTGTTATAAGGAGACAGATCCCCCTCAAGGCCAAGGAGATAATCCATAAATCAGGGATTGCACTTCTTATATTTTTAATGATCTTGGTTACCTGGAATGACCTAACCAGGATTGAGGCTGTAAAAAAGATCTTTGAAAAGGTATTAGGTGGGTTGGGGCAATGATCCTGGCCATTAATACATGTGTCCCACAGTATTCCTTGGCCTTGGCCAGGGAAGACGGCGCCATAGTTTGGGAGCTCTACCTTGCGGGTGGTGAAAAGAATTTTAGGACCCTGGCCCCAAATCTGAAGAAGGCCCTGCAAGACCTTGGGATGGAACTATCTTCCATCAACTATATATTGGTCTCAAAAGGCCCTGGGAGGTTTACAGGCCTAAAAGTAGGGCTTTCCTTTGCAAAGGGTCTTTCCTACATCCTCTCTAAGGGCGTATTGGGCATAGACTCCCTGGATGCCCTAGCACAACAGGTTCCTTATATAAACACTGACCTTGCAGTGATATTGGACAGTAGAAAGGATGAGTACTTTATGGCCATATTTGGGCCAGATCAGGATCAACGACCCACTCGTAAGACCGGGAATCTTGTTATAAGGACTGATAATCTATCAAAGATAGTTCAACGCCCCACGCTTTTTCTGGGAAATGACCTTGGCCTTCAGGGCCCGATTATAAAAAAGGAGCTGGGAGAAAAGGCCATACTATTGCCCAGCCAGTTCTGGGCCTTTCGGGCCTCCTCCCTGTTTCCCTTGGGCCTTGAACTGATATCAAAGGATGCTCCTTCATACCCTGAGCTTCTTAAGGCCGAGTATATGAGGGATGTGGAGATAAAGATCGCTTAGGTTAATCCATGGAACAAGAGAGGTTCTCCTTTGCAAGGGAGGGTATCCCCTTTATACTTATAACCCTTGGCATTTTTGTTATCTCCTTTTTGTTTGCCTCTCCATTTTTCTGGATACCTGCCCTGCTCCTGAACATTTTAGTGCTGAATTTCTTTAGGGACCCACCCAGGAGATATAGGGGAGATCAGAGAGCAATAATTGCCCCAGCAGACGGAAAGGTCATAGAGATAAGCACCGTGCCCGCCACTGCTGACAGTCCTTTGGCAGGAATGAAGAAATTGAGCATATTTATGAACATATTTGATGTACACGTAAACAGAGCCCCTGTGGGAGGCCAGGTAGTTTATGTGGATTACAGGCCTGGTAAGTTTTTTGCTGCCAATGTTCCCAAGGCCTCTCCTGAAAATGAGCAAAACTGGATAGGTATAAAGACAGAGGAAGGTGAGGAGGTGGTAGTGGTTCAGATAGCAGGGCTTATTGCCAGGAGGATTTCGTGTTGGGTAGAGAAAGGCTCCAATGTCTTCCGAGGACAAAAGATTGGGATTATCAGGTTTGGCTCCAGGGTTGACATATATGTGGGGCCAGAGGCATGGTATGTGGCAGAGGTAGGTCAAAGGGTAAAGGCAGGTCTTACGGTTATAGGATACTTTGAAAAGGAGGCAGTCCACAGGGCAGTCCTTGGCGCCTAGCATGTGTTAACACAGGGAGAGTAACATGGACTTTGATTTTAAGCATTTGGAGATATTTAAACACATTGTGGAACTAAAAAGCTTTACCAAGGCCGCAGAGGCGGTCTTTCTGACCCAGGCTTCTGTAAGCGAGCGAGTAGCAACCTTTGAGGAACAGCTGGGGACAAGGCTTTTGGATAGGCTCCCCAGGGACGTGGTACCCACTGTAGCAGGGCGATTAGTCTATGAATATGCCAACAAGCTCCTGGCATTGAGGGATGAGATGCTCCACGAACTCAAAGCCCTTATGGGTAGAAAGACTGGTACCATAAGAATAGGTGGGAGCACAGTACCAGGGGAATACATACTCCCTAAGGTCTTATCCAGGTTTCTGGACGAGAACCCTAACATATCCTTAAAGGTGGAGATAGGTGACAGCAAGGAGATAAGGCTAAAGGTGGCAGAGGGCCTCCTGGATTTGGGTGTGGTGGGGGACACGGATAAAAAACTGCCTCTGGAATACAGGGAACTATGGGAAGATGAGATTGTTTTGGCGGTATCTAAAGGCCACAGGTTATTTGGTCAGGAACAAGTGAGTCTGGAAGAAGTCAGAGGAGAGAGGTTTGTTACAAGGGAAGAAGGGTCGGGGACTTTAAGCTTTATTAATAGGGAATTTTCCAAAAAATCTATTAACATGAAAGAGATCTTTCACATAACAGCAACATTAGGCAGCACCACTGCCATTAAAGAGGCCGTAATATCAGGGGTTGGCACAGGCCTAATCTCTCTTAGGGCCATCAGATATGAGGTGGATTCGGGCCTGATCTGGCCTTGTAAGATCAAAGACCTACCCCTTAAGCGTTTCTTTTATCTTGCATGGGATCCAAGGAGGACCTATCTACCAGTGGTGAGAGACCTTAAGGTCTATTTGATAGGATTGGCTGGAAAACAAGACTAAACACAAAGAGGAATGAGAATGTCCAAGACAAATGATTTCATAGAGGCATATCACAGGTTTAGGGATATGGTGGACATCAGTGAAAATGGGGTCCTTCCTGAGTTAGAAAAGCTGGTTTATTCCCTACTGGTCGGGGTTCCAGATGTGCCCGCTGACTATGAGAAGAGTGAGTATGCCATTTTGGAGGCCATTGATCAAAGGGTTGCCATCTTAAAGGCAGTTTTTGTGGAGTCAAACAAGACAAGACCTGATGATTTTTTGGACAAGGGGCTCATGATCTACGACAAAGCTGCCAATGCTGCCAAGGAACTTGTGTTAGAGTCCGGTGCCACAGACATCCCCTTGTCCATTAAGGGGGCTAAGATTAAAGGGTACTAGCTATTACTATCTTTTGTATTTGACTGGTCCCTTCATAGATTTGGGTTATCTTTGCATCCCTCATCATCCTCTCCAAGGGATACTCTTTTATAAAACCATACCCGCCTAATATCTGTACTGCATCCGTGGTCACCTTCATGGCCGTCTCTGCAGCAAACAGCTTCGCCATGGCAGATAGCCTGATGAGCTCTTTTGGAAGCTTGTCCAAGTTTTTCTCCAGCTTTTCATAGGCAGAGGCTGCCTTATAGGTTAACTGCCTTGCTGCCTCTATCTGGGTTATCATATCTGCCATCATCCACTGAAGGCCTTGAAAGGAAAAAATGGGGCTCCCAAATTGGGTCCTTTCTTTACTGTATCTTATGGCATAGTCAAGGGCGCCCTGTGCTATACCCACTGCCTGGGCAGCAACCGGTATCCTTGTTATGTCCAGGGTCTTCATAATGATATGGAAACCTACCCCTTCTTGATTTAGGAGATTCTCCTTTGGCACCGGCACATCCTCAAGGATCACCTCCACGGTGCTAGAACCCCTTATGCCCATCTTGTGCTCTTTTTTACCTATGGAGAGGCCAGGCATGCCCTTTTCCAGCACAAACATGCTAATACCCCTGTGGGGTTGGACAGTGAGGTCTGTCTTGGCCGCTATACAGATATATGAAGCCACATCCCCGTGGGATATGAACACCTTTCTCCCATTCAACACATAATGGTCACCCTTCTTTTCCGCCTTTGTCCTCAGGCTTGCCACATCAGAACCTGCATTGGGCTCTGTAAGGCCAAAGGCTATCAACTTTTCACCCCTGGCAAGGGCTGGGATAAACCTGGACTTCTGCTCCTCACTCCCTGCCAGCATGATGGGTGTGCTCCCCAGCTCATGGACAAGGAGAATGACAGAGGTGGAGGCACAGACCTTGGCAATCTCCTCAATGGTAAGGCACATGGAAAGGAGCCCCATCTCGGATCCACCGTATTTTTCTGGGAAATCAACTCCAAAAAACCCATTTTCCCTTAATATCGCCACCATATCCCATGGAAATTCTTCGTCTTCATCCCTTTTTTGAGCCCCTGGGGCTATCTGCTCCCTTGCAATCCTTGAAACCGTGTCTTTTAATAGTATTTGATCCTCTGTAAGTTCGTATGCCATTGGCTCCTCCTTTTTTGATGCCAGTATTAGTGCAGCCTATCATTTGCCAAGAGAACTTAAAACCTTTTTATGGCCTTGTGTCAAGTTACCACCATCAAAATCTCTCCATAGACCTTGACCTTCATGGGCTATCTTTGTAATTATGCCGTGATCCCTTTTTAGGAGGAGGCCATGGGTGTGCTCAGGCTTGGAATAGGTGTGATTATATTCCTTTCTTCCCTTTCCCTTTTTACAGGTTGCGCTGCCCTGGTTATAGGCGGCATAGGCGCAGCAGCTGGTGTTGGTGGATACCATTATTATCAAGGTGAGCTCACTGCCAACATAAACACAGGGATAAGATTTGTATGGGAGGGCACCAAAAAGGCAATAAAGGACCTTGGTTATACCATAGAGGAGGAGAGCCATAGCGAGACAAAGGGCAAGATAAAGGCCTCCAAGTCAGGGGATGAACCCATTACAGTGACCCTAAAATACATATCCTCCGATAAGACAGAAGTGGGCATAAGGGTAGGTCTCTTTGGTGACAAGGATAGGTCAGCTGAGATCCTGCAGAGGATAAAGACTGCTTCAGGGACTTAGGCCTCAACGCCCCTATGTCCTGATCTCAAGGCTACTTATTATCCCATTGGCATAGGCAATTACAAAGTCTTGCTGTCCTTTTGTGCAATACCCAGGGCAAGAGCACCTCATATTATGGAGACTCCTCACATAGAGTTCAAATTTGACCCAATCCTTTCCCAATTCTATGGCAAACACATGGGGATGACACCCAGTGTGGAGCAATTGAAGCTCACTTAACAGGTGCTTTGGCATCTCAACCCAAAAGATATCAGCCATGGAGCTGGATATGGCATTTTCTTTTAGGTACTTCCTAAGCCTCTGCATCTGGCCAGTGGATATCTCATCTAAGATGTACGATCTCATCTCATTCCCTCCTTTTTGCCCTCCTCGCACCCACCTTCAGGGCATCTGCAACCCCTATGGTCCAGGTAATAAGAAAGGCAATGGCAAATATCTTTGTCCAAAAAAATTCCCCTCTGCTCAGGGCAGCCCATATGCCCAGTTGACCACTGGAGATCTCCACCTTCAGGGCCTCAGAGTTGGAGACACTGGCAAAAAAGGAAAACCCAAGGCCAAATATCTCAAGAAAAACCAGGGCGAGAAAGACCAGGCCTTTAACCACCTGACCGTTGATTATCTGACCTAGGCCAGGAATTACAAAGGCAGAGGCCAGGCCCGGAAGGATGAATTCTTTTATACCCATAAAACCCCTGTAAAGGCCTTTTATAACTTATCCTTTAGCCTATGGTGCTCCCGCATGATACAGAGGTTCATAACCACCTTAATCCCTTGCCCCAGGGCCAATTTAGCAGCTTCATTATCAACCACCCCAATCTGCATCCAGATGGCCTTTACCATCTTCTGGATTGCCTGCTTTACAACCCCCAATATCCTGTCCTGGCTCAGGAACAGATCAGCGATATCCACTGGTCCTGGGATATCCAGCAGGGATTTATAACACCTTTTACCAAGGATCTCTTCGCGAATGGGATTTACTGGAATGACCTCAAAGCCTTGTTCCAGTAAGTATTTTGCCACCTTGTAACTATCCTTCTCGGGTTTGTGGCTAAGGCCCACAATGGCAATTGTCCTTGAGCTCCCAAAGATCTCCAGGATCTCTTCGTCCCCTACCCCCACGGAAGGTATCTCACAGGTGGAGGCCTTGATCCTCTTGTCACTGTCGCGCATTGTCCAAAGATCCCTCTTTCACCACTGTCTGTTGCGACCCTTTGTCGCCGGAATCCTTTGGCAGGCTCTGGGTAGGTTCCTCTGATATGTCCTTTCTTACCTTCCTGAACTCCTTAATGGCCTGGCCCAAACCCCTCCCCACCTCTGGCAACCGCTTTGCACCAAAAAGCAAAAACACAATTATGGCGATAATTATAAGCTCACTGTGCCCCAGTCCAAACATTACTCACCTTCCTTTCCCCTGTCTGGGTCTTTTAGTTTATTATTATGGAAGGCTCCCCTTCCCGCCTCAGTTCAATCTCTCCAATAACCGATACCTTTTCCCCTAATCCCTTTAGTCTTTCAAGGGCCTCGGACAGGTCCTCTTCTCCCACAACCACTACCATGCCTATTCCATTATTAAAGGTCTTAAACATCTCCTCCCTGGACACCCTTCCCCTCTCTTGTATGATCTGAAATATGGGAGGTATTTCCCAGGAACCAGTGTGAATAACTGCCTTCAAGCCTTTTGGCAAGATCCTTGGTATGTTGTCAACAAAACCCCCTCCTGTGATATGGGCAATTCCATGTATGTTGAAGCCCTTCACAAGGGAGAGCATTTGGTGAACATATATCCGAGTGGGTTCCAAGAGCTCTTCACCTAAGGTCCTTCCCAGGTCCTCAATGTAGGAATTCACATCCTGCCCCAGTTCTTCAAAAAAGATCTTCCTTACCAAGGAATAACCATTACTGTGTAGACCACTGGAGGATATTCCCAATATCTTATCACCATTGGATATGTCGGATCCATCTATGATCCTGTCCCTTTCCACAATTCCCACTGCAAAGCCTGCAAGGTCAAAGTCTCCCTCCTTGTAAAGTCCTGGGAGCTCTGCAGTCTCTCCGCCAATCAAAGCGCATTCAGCTAATGTACACCCCCTTGCAATACCTTTAATGAGTTCTGTGGCCACATGGAGGTCAAGTTTACCAAAGGCCATGTAATCCAAAAAAAACACTGGTTTTGCCCCGGTGACCAGGATATCATTTACACACATGGCCACCAGGTCTATGCCCACTGTATCATACTTTTCCATCATCCTGGCCACCAAGAGCTTGGTACCCACCCCATCTGTGGAGCTTACCAGCACTGGGTCTTTATATCTTGTGGTATCCAAAGAGTATAGGGAAGAAAAGCCTCCAAAATCCGATATCACACTGGGCGAGAATGTCTTCTTAATAATTGGTCCAATGGCCTTGACAAAGGCATTTGCCCTATCAATGCTAACCCCCGCTTCTTCATATCTGCTCTTTTCCATAGTAACCCCTCTTCAGTTTCAGGGTCCTGGCCCCTCACCTAATAGGGTTTAATAATGCCTTTATATTGATGGGCTGTCAAATCATTATCCTGCTTAAGGAATGATGAGATGCCTCAAAAAAGGGTCCTTATGTGGGGGCCAAAGATAAAAACCCCAATGAGAAGGCTGCCTATTATGGCAAATAAGACTGCTCCTGCTGCTATATCCTTTGCCTCCTTTATCAGGGGGTTATATTCATTACTTACTGCATCGGCCAGGAACTCAAGGGCTGTGTTTAGACCCTCAGCCACCCACACAGAGGTCAGACCCAATATTACCCAACACCACTCATTCCTATTTAAACCAAAAGATATGCCCATGGCCACAATAGCAAGAGTCACAAATACTAATATCCAGGCATTGTGTTGGTGCCTGATATATGACCATGCACCTACAAAAGAAAACCTAAAGTTGCGAGCCCTGGCAAAAAATCCCTTTGGCTTAAAACTGTGTATTCCCAATTATGCCCCTCCTTTACAGACCTGAAAATTTAAGGGGCAATCTGCTCGCTGAATCAAAAATGGCCCTACGTACCCAATAACTTGGATCTAAATATGAAGAAAACAGCCCCAACCAAGCAAAGACCTGCCCAAAGATAGTCAGTGGTGATCTTCTCCTTCAGATAGATTATGGACACGGGGATAAATATAATGAGAGTAATAACCTCCTGGAGTATCTTCAGTTGGCCCACTGTCAATATCTGGTGGCCTATCCTATTTGCTGGTACCTGAAGGAGATACTCAAACAAGGCTATTGCCCAGCTAACAATTGCTGCTATGATCCATGGCCTATGAGAAAGATTCTTTAAATGACCATACCATGCCAGTGTCATAAAAACATTACTACAGCAAAGTAAAACAATAGTGATAATGAGACGATCCATATACCTCCTAGAATCTCCTCCATAAAATTTGCCTGCCCGCCAGTCATGGCAGGACAGGCCTTCTCTTAAAAGATTTCTAGATCGTATTCATAGAGAATATAAAATACCATGTCAAGGCCCAGTCTGCAAAAGCTTCCAAGGCCTATAAAGGGATATCGATACACCTCAAAGATGTACAAAAAGAACTCAGGGCTCTAAAAGTAACATACAAATAATCTATCCTATCATTGGTAATCAGGCCAAAGAACATAAGGCAAGGGCTTAAAAACCATATACTATAGGCCAAACCTGAGATATATGCCTAGAAAGATTTGAAAAATGTAAAGTATAAGGACTCCTGCTCCCAAGGCAGCATGGACATTCCTTAATAACCCTGTTTTTAATGTAATTTTTCTAGATACAAAAAAGGCTGCTAATATGCCCAGGAGCAAGGTTAGGGCTATAAGAAAATGGAGATTATATACTATTAGGTCCCCATAGGCCGTGTACACAACAAGTATGCCCAGTAAAAAGCCAAGGAAAAATTCAGCAATCAAGATAGGGCCAAACCTTCTGTGTTTTTTTACGATACTGAAGTCAGGCTTGCCGGCTAAGCGATTCTTCCTGATCATATATCCCATATATCCCTGGTAAAGAAAGCTGATTGCATTTAATATGTTGTAAATACAATGAAAAGTTATGACATAGGTTAAATAGCCTTGCATCTGAATCTCCTGTGCCTCTTTATTAAAAAAATTAGCACTGGTGAATCTTCAGTTAAGAGGCCAGCGTTGTCAAGGTATGATACAGGAAGAATTGGCACATCTTATACCAAAAGTTATTGACATTTTCCTAAGAGGTCCTAGTATTCATTCGCCCAAACCAAGATGTGAGGGGGTATCATGCCCACTAGAGAAGAGATACTGGCATTATTGGAAGAAAAAAGGAATACCTGGCTGCAAGGACTCAAAAATCTTATGGAAATCAAGAATGAGTACATGGAGAAAATGGACGAGGCAGCGGTAAATGATGAATCAGATCAGGCCCAGAGGGAGGTCTCCCTTGCCAATGTCTATGGAATGATTGAGCGCAAGACAAAGGAACTGAGAGAGATAGACCGCCTCATCAACAAGATAAAGAGTGGAGAGGACTTTGGAATCTGTGAGGAGTGTGGAGAGGAGATACCTATAAATAGGCTCTTGGCCATGCCTGGAACCACACTTTGTGTGGAGTGCCAAAAAGAAAGAGAAAAGAAAGGCATGGCAGCCAAGACAACCACAGAGAGTGTGTGGACAACGGATTACGAAGAGATTGACTGGATGGATGAAGGCATTGATGAATTGGGCCTTAAGGACGCAGGTATTAGCACAGATATAGATGACCACGAAGGGGGCACCTAGCCCCCCAGACTAGGCCATCTTTCTAAAGGTCTTTGTAACCTGTTCCAGTGCCTCGTCTTCCTTCTTTATCTCCTCCAAGGTCTTAGGCCTTACTTCATCGGGCATAGGCTCAAGACCGTATTTCCACTTTAGGAACCTTTCTCCTGTGGTGGGATAGAGTGCACATATGAGCAGGTCATAGTCATCCTTTGCAAGGCCCTTTACCTTTTCCCTCACCTTGTCCAGCTCTGGTTCCAGGTAATCTGCTGCCCTACCTGTTATGGGTGTCTCACCCCTCTTGTATCCTTTTAGGACCATCTTTTGCACTTCTGGGTCAATGGGAATGGGTGTCTTTCCATATAGTCCGTAAGCAAGGTCCTTTACCTCATTGGTAACCATCTTGTATCTCCCAAAAAGCACATTTAGTACTGCTTGTACTCCAACTATCTGGCTTGTGGGAGTAACCAGGGGTGGCATTCCCAGGTCCTTCCTGGTCCTCGGCACTTCATTGTATACCTCTTGCAACCTGTGAAGGGCATTGGCCTGCTTAAGTTGATTAATAAGATTAGATATCATGCCCCCTGGTACCTGATGTACCAGGACCCCAGTATCTATAACCGACATTGTTGTCTTAGACATGAAGTCCCTGTACTTAGGGGCTATGGTCTCTAGGTACTCCCCTATCTCTATTAGCAGGTTCAGATCCAATTGAGGGTCCCTGGGTGTGCCACTCAAGGCCACCATTATTGGCTCCACAGCTGGATGAGATGTGCGAAGGCTAAAAGGTGCAATTGTGGTGTCAATTATATCCACACCAGCCTCTATGGCCTTCAGCATCACCATGGATGCCATACCACTGGTGTAATGGCTGTGCAAGTGAATGGGTATCTTTATATTCTTCTTCAGTTCACTCACCAAAATATAGGCATCATAGGGGGATATCAACCCTGCCATATCCTTTATGCAAAGGGTGTCTGCACCCATCTCCTCCAATTCCTTGGCCTTTTTTATGTAGTATTCCAGGTTGAATACTTCCCCTCCCATCCTCCTTTCAGTGAGGGAATAACATATTGCCCCCTGAAAGTGTTTGCCATTGGCCTTGATCCTCTCCACCACTGTCTCAAAGTTCCTAAAGTCATTTAGGGCATCAAAGACCCTAAATATGTCTATGCCCACTTCCGCACTCTTGTCCACAAAGAGTCTTGCCACATCATCGGCGTAATTCCTGTAACCCACCAGGTTTTGACCCCTTAATAGCATGGAAAAAGGGGTCTTCTTTATGTACTTTTTAAGCGTTCTCACCCTTTCAAAGGGATCCTCGGCCAGGAATCTGTGCATGGTGTCAAAGGTTGCACCCCCCCATACCTCCAGCGCCCAAAAACCCACTTGGTCCATCTTTTCTGCAATGGGGATCATGTCCTCAGTTCTCATCCTTGTGGCAAACAGACTCTGATGCCCGTCCCTAAGAGTAAGATCCTGGACCTTGATGGGGCCTGATCCTTCAGGAAAGAAAGTCTCCATCCTTGCCTCCTCTAATTCTACTCTGTTTCTATGAGCTAATGTTTTTGAGAAGCGTGGCATTCTTATAAAAAAGAGTCTTGTAAATAGTCAATGAAAATGCAGCTGAGCCAAAATATCTTAACAGGATACTTAAAAGCCCTTTAAAGGTTTTTAAACCAAAGCCATACTTCAGATCTTCATTGACATAGACCCAAAACCTTGATAAAGAAACCTTGTATTCAGGCACGTAGCTCAGGGGGAGAGCACTACCTTGACGCGGTAGGGGCCAGGGGTTCAAATCCCCTCGTGCCTATTTTTTATTGAAATACTACTCTCCTTCCCAGTACTAGACCTGAACAATGGACCTGGTTCTGCCCTTGAGTTACTGGCCAATGAGTAGTTCCCAACACAGGCTTAGATATTGTTATCTAAAGAGATGGCCCTGACCTTACACCCATCTACTATTTAAAAGGAGGCAGGCCGATGATACAAAGGGATATACCCATCACCGGGATCGGGAGTGTCCCCTTTTTGGACGTATCTGAGACGTGCCTAATGATTGCAAGGGAATTCCCCCATATCCCCTTTTGGCCGCAAATGGTAAAGGTAAGCCCAAAGGAGCAAATGATGCTCCAGTTCTTAGAAGGTATCCCCTTCTTGTCCATTAAAGAAGACAATGGGGGATCTATCACAATATCCGATCAGGAACTGGAACCACTTCTTGTGAGATTCTATGAGGCCATCCTTAGAAATGATTTTCAGCCCTTTAGGATCAGCCCAGGATTTGCTGTTGGGCTCTATAGGCTGGTGGACATACTAAAAGACAGGCCAGGGGCATATATCAAAGGTCAGATAGTAGGGCCCATAACATTGGGGCTTGGAATAAAGTTCCATGATGGCAAGGCCTTGATCCACAATCCTGAGTTGTTTGAGGCCATCCTTGAAGCCATTGGCCATAAGGCCCTGTGGCAGATAAATTTTATGGCCACCACCCACAGGAGGCCTATCCTGTTCTTGGATGAGCCAGGCCTGTCAGGGTTTGGATCAGCCTTCAGTGCATTGCAAAGGCAGGAGGTCATAGAAGCCCTTTTTCGCATTAAACAGAAGATAAAGGACGGATCCAATGCCCTTGTGGGCATCCACTGCTGTGGCAACACAGACTGGGGCATGCTCTTTGAAACCGGAATAGACATTATAAGCTTCGATGCCTATGGCTTTATGGAGCAGTTTATGCTCTACAAAGGCCATATCACCCAATTTATGGAAAGGGGAGGATGGCTGGCATGGGGTATAGTTCCCACTGACAAGGAGTCTCTCACTGTGGAGCTTTCCTCCATCCTTGATAGATGGAAAGAGGGTATTGAGAGATTGAGGGCAATGGGGATTTCCAAGGATAAAATCATCTCCCAAAGCATACTTACCCCTTCCTGTGGAATGGGCTCCCTTTCTGAAAAAGATGCCATTGCTGTTATAAGGCTTTTAAAGGAACTAAAGGCATGCATTGATAATGAACCTTAAACCCTGGCTCTGCCCCTTTTACATAATATGTAAACCCAATATATCAAGGACTTTTTTGTCTTGTTGGGAATCTCAGTGGTATGCCATGTCTCATTTATCTTTACCTTCTTTATCTCTGTAAGGTAGAGTAATAGGTCCTTGGGTGAATATCTGGAAAGGAGGTCCTTTTCTTTGAGTAACTTATATATCCCATAGTATATTTCCAGTGCAATAAATGTGGTAAACATTCAATCCCCAAGGGCATTATGTTCTCTCATGTAAGAGCTCCCTGCCTCTATTAAATACTGGTAATTTGTGCCGTTTATGAGGAGTAACTCAGTGCCTTTAATCTTGTGTTTTATTGCCCATTCCGGATGTTTCATGTATTGGCTATTTACCTAACAATAAAAATCAGAGAAAAAATGGATGTTATAGATTTATATTAGGTAAATTTGGCGGAGTTAAGGCTTAACTTAAGACTCTGTATTATGAATGGTTTTTTAGTTTCAACTCAATGGGATGGGGTGTAAGATAGGCCTGTTCCAGGAGATATTTCTTTTCAAACTTATTTGCATAATGCCTCAACATGGTAAGGGGAACTAAGAGGGGGATACCCCCTTTATAATAGGCGTCAATCATACTTAGTAATTCTTCCTTTTCTTTATGCGTAAGTTCTTTCTTAAAATAACCTAACAAGTGTAAGAGCACATTGGTGTGTTTTTTTACAGTTGCCTTTATGCTAAGTGCCTTTAGTAGAAGTTCACCATATTTGTTAAATAAGGACATGGGATTCTCATCACTTCCATTTCCCACAATCCTGCCCATCTCTTTATAGTGTACAGGGCTGTGAGCCATAATTATATATTTGTACCTTGTATGAAATACTATCAGGTCATGGATATTTGCACTTTTACCATATAACTCTCTCCAGCTTTGAAGTACAAAAACCCTTTCAATAAAGTTTTCTCTTACATCTATATCCGTTAATTTGGCGTCCTCTTCCACAGGCACAAAAGGAAAGGTTTTTATAAAGTATGTCGCAAAGATCCCGATCCCTTTTTTCACCACACCATCTTTGCCATAAACCTTTACTCCCTCCACCCCACAGCTGGGGGATTTACTCTTAAATATAAAGCCTGACAAAGGAATACCCTTAAGTGCCTCCACCTTTTTGTAAGCCCAATTATGCAAGATCTCTGTAATATCCCTCCTGGTATTCACTGCCACAAGGGATGGATTTTCAGGGTCCCCTTCCAGCCTCATGGGTTCCCTTGGCACCCCTAACCCAGCCTCAAGCTCAGGGCAAATGGGCAGATATTCAAAATACTTACCCCACGTATTTACCAGGTAGGTATCCTTTGCATGGCCACCATCATAGCGCACAGGACTGCCCAGAAGGCATGAGCTTATCCCAATAACAATCTTTTCCATAAGCCTATTCTCTAACAATTCTTTGTCCTTGAGGGCAATAAAATAAAATTGCCACCCATATTACCAGTTGATATTGGTAAATGTCATGAACATGATATCTTTCGGCAGTGACAAAAAAAAGGTCCTCTCCTGGTGCCTCTACGACTTTGCCAACTCTAGTTATTCAGCCGTTATAGCCTCTGTGGTATTCCCTGTGTATTATGCAACAATAATAGTGGGAAACGAGACAGGCCAGGGTGACCTTTGGTGGGGAAGGGCTGTATCCTTGAGCATGGCCTTTGTTGCCATGACATCACCACTGTTAGGTGCCCTGGCAGATGTCCACTTGCTTAGAAAAAAGCTCCTCGTGTTTTACACTTACCTTTGTATTACTGCCACTGCTTGTTTTTCTACACTGGAGAAAGGCATGGTTATAGAAGGTTTTTTGCTGATTACCGCAGCCAACATAGGGATGGAAGGGGCAATTGTTTTTTATAACTCATTCTTGAAAGACATAACGAAAACAGAATTTGAAGGTAGAGTATCCGCTGCCGGCTTTGGATTGGGATACGCAGGTTCTATAATTTCACTTATACTGGCATTCCTTTTTATCAAAATAGGTTATATAAATTATGTCTGGCCAATGGTCTCATTATTTCTTTTGATATTTAGCCTTCCACTTTTTCTATTAATCAAAGAGTCAGTCAAATTAGATAATGATGTGACCTATATTGTGAAGTTGGAAGCTTTTATGATATTAATTAAAAATATCTGGCATGATAAAGACCTGAAAAAGTTTCTATTTGCGTATTTTTTATATGAAGATGGTATTAACACTGTAATTATATTTTCAAGTATCTTTGCAGCCACAACACTTAAATTCACACAAACTGAACTGATATTATTGTATCTGATTGTTCAGTTTACCGCCCTCATAGGTGCCTTTGGCATGTCATACTATATTGACTATTGGGGCCCCAAGAGAGTTGTGACTTATTGTTTGATATTGTGGACTCTGGTTTGCATATCTGCTTATTTTGTGCAATCAAAAACTATCTTTGCCTTCATAGCCATGCTAAGTGGCTTTGGCCTTGGAACAGTGCAAGCAGGCTCCAGGGCCTTTTTTGCCCAGTTTATCCCTAAAGGAAGGGAGGGAGCTTACTTTGGTGTTTATTCCACAGTGGGCAAGACCTCTGCCATATTAGGGCCTATAATATTTGGAGAGGTCTCAGCAATGGCTGGTAGCCAGAGACCAGCTGTCCTTGCAGTGGCACTGATGTTTTTAACAGGCCTTTTTATAATTTCTAAGGTAAAGAGGGGAGGGCCCAATTTCACCAAGATTAAAATCTAGAAAAAAAGCATGGGGAGGCTAGAACCTTGAAGACAGTATACCTTAAACAGGGAAGAGAACGGAGTGTGCTACTGGGACACCCATGGATATTTTCTGGGGCAGCCAAAGAGATACCAGATTGTATCCCTGGTGAGATAGTGGAAATAAGGGATAGCAATGGGCACTTTCTTGCAAAGGGTTATATTAATCCAAAAAGTCAGATATTAGTAAGAATCCTGAGCTTTAAAGAAATTGAAAAAATAGATGATGCATTTATCAAAAGGCGTATCACAGATGCCCTTACCTTAAGGTCATCATTGATTAAAGATAAAACTACAGACTCATTTAGGCTGATCAATGCAGAGGGTGATTTATTACCAGGGCTTGTTGTGGATAAATACAGGGATGTCTTGGTGGTGCAGATTCTAACAGCAGGTATGGAGAGATTTAGAGGTGTGATATTAGATACATTAAAAGAACACATCAAGCCTTTATGTATATATGAGAAGAGTGATTTGCTTATGCGAAAAAAGGAAGGGCTTGAGGCCCAAAATGGACCTCTATTTGGTAGCTTATCCAACCCCGTTGAGATCCTGGAAAATGGGATAAAATTTCTCGTAGATGTTGAAGTTGGTCAAAAAACCGGGTTCTACCTGGATCAAAGGGACAATAGAAAAGAGTTGGGTAAGTTTGCCCTGGGGAAAAAGGTACTAAATGTCTTTTCGTACACAGGCGGATTTTCTATCTATGCCTTAACTAATGGTGCAAATTTTGTATTGAATGTTGAATTCTCGGAAAATGCAGTAGAAATGGCAAAAAAGATTCATATGCTTAATGGCATTCATGACGAAAGGCAGGGATATATTATAGGGGACGCATTTGAGGTATTAAGGGACCTTTTGTCACATTCTAAGCAATTTGATATAATAATTTTAGATCCTCCTAAATTTGCCCAAAGTCAATCCCAATTAAAAAATGCAATTAGAGGTTATAAGGATATAAATCTCTTGGGAATAAAACTCTTGAAACCAGGCGGACTATTATTCACTTTTAGTTGTTCAGGTTCTGTGGATATTGATCTATTTTCAAAGATAATCAATTGGTCTGCAATGGACGCAAAAAAAAGCATACAGATTGTAAAGAGGCTAAGTCAACCCATTGATCACCCTTTTCTTCCAAACTTTCCGGAATCAGAATATTTGAAAGGTCTTGTTGTAAGAGTTTTATAACAGTTCCAGTTGTTAAAAAGCTATTAGAAGGCAAACAGGAAGTTGTTTATCAGAGAGGTATTTATATTTCGTTAATTGTTTTTTGAAAAATTTCAAGATCTTTGTCTGTTTTTATAAAAACACCAAGGTTTCCCAGTCTTACATTTTTTAATCCTGCTTCTTTACTGGCTCTATAAGCCCCCAACATCTGGTTCAAATTCGGACTTGGTATGTCTTTTAATTTATACTCACCAAAAAAGGCTAAAATGGTAAAGGGTATTTCTACATCTACTTTTGCAAGTAATTTAGCAATCTCCTTGATCTGATCGGTTTCAACCCATCCAGGGATAAATAGAGATAAAACCTCCAAGGTAAAGCCCTTTTTTAGGATCTCTTCAGGGAGCCTGAGTATCATAGTATTATCAACGCCTGTGAGTCTTCTATGCACGTTGTTGTCAAATGCCTTTATGTCCAACCAGAAGGAATCAATGCCGGAGGCTTTATAGACATCCAGATTCTCTGAGGTTAGCCCATAGCCATTGGTCTCAAATAGTACCCACAGGCCCTGGTCAAGACCCTTTATAAGTTCGGTGGTCTTGCAATACCATTCTGGGTTGCACGCCAGGTCTCCCCCTGTAAAGGCAACTATATTTCGTGCAGGCCCAAAACCTTGGGGTGATAAGAGTATCTGATCAGGCCTTAATCTCCCTGGACATTGTGGTGAAGGCCTTTTGTAAATAACACAGCTTCCACAATGATGGCAGAGGTCATTGGCATGGAAAGATGTTACCCTATTCTTTGGCTCTCTTACTGTGACGACAGTGGCGTATTCCTTGGCAACCCTTGCAATATCTCCTGGAGAAAACCATTTACCATTCTTATATTTGCTGAATTCCCAAGAGTGGCACTTCAGACATGAAAGGTTACATCCTGACTGATAAATAGATAAATAGTCCTCGGGCCTTGAAAGTAAAATAGATTTAATTAGCCTTAAAGGAGTTTCACCCTGCCACTTTAATGTAACCTTGCAGGCCAAATCCCTGTAATATCCTTCTAAGGGTAGCTTTGATGCCTTGATGTATGTAAGGCAACTGCCCTGGCTAAATCCCTGTTGCTTTAATCTGCATATTTCCATTAAAAAACCTTGGACCTCATACAATGCCTTTAAGGTACCATCATGAGATTCTTTGTAAACTATATTTTTGTGTATATTGAGTACCTCTGCCTTAGTGCATTCTGGCATAATTTAGTGCTCAAGTGTACCCATAATTTGATTTGTGAATAGGGCGAAAGGAATCATAAACTTGTACTCCCCATCCAAGTTATTCCCAATAAAAATCTGATGCTGGAGGTGGACACAAGAGAGGAGCTTAGAGCATTTTATGAAATGTGGTATTAAAGGAGGAGGACTGAGCAAAGTGTCATTTGGATTGGATACAGACTGAGAACTGTCAATACTTTCCCACAAATTTTTCCAAAGGCTCTTACCTTAATGATTTTCTCTGTTATGTTTATGCTGTATTGTCATATGTAGATGCCATTAAGGGCTCGCTACAAGCTATTGAATTTCCCATTTCTCTTTTCATGATATCAGGGGTTAATTTTGATAAACTCTTTTCAAAATTACATTCATCCTTCTCTCTCATCAAGAAGTTATCCTTATTTCAATGAAAATTATAGCCCTTTTGGAATCCACAGGAGAGATTTTAGAGTATGCGGCTTGTTGTTAAGGACACAAGAGGAAATATACGGCACTTCAACAGCAGACTGTCATTTCGACGAACGAAGTGAGGAGAAATCTTTTGACAGTGCAGGTTTCAAGTTGAAAGTTTCAAGTTTTAAGACTCACCAAAATAGCCTAACTGCGGTGAAAACCACAGGATTTCTCGCTGCGCTCGAAATGACAGGGTGGGCGTGAAATGACAGGAGAGTGGGGCGAAATGAGCGATAGGCTGGTCGAAATGGGAGGGGGTGGCTTGAAATGCCAAAGGGTGGCGTCGAGATGAGAGGGGCCTATTCCCTGTAGCATGAAATGAGGACTGCATTGCCTGTAATGGCAGGTCCATCAATGGAAGTGATAGTAAAAGCAATGGCCTAAGCTCTAACACGGACTGTCATTTCGACGAACGAAGTGAGGAGAAATCTTATAGCAGTGCAAGTTTCAAG
>FWWL01001010.1_pt1 | contig 59309 bp, 56 predicted proteins | sample 2228331 | NCBI WGS metagenome assembly FWWL01 (sample SAMEA103939775, study PRJEB20133) | metagenome
GAAAGTGAAAAGTTAAAAGTTAAAAGTTAAAAGTTAAACGAAATATCACTATTCACTATTCACTATTCACTCTCCCCTCCGCTCCGAAAGCCCCCCTGCCCCGAAAGCACCCCTCTTCCCTGATTAATTTTTCGGCTGGGCAATCAGGGCTACATCTATTCTATTTTCTTTCGGTTGGGTAATTTCAGCCCGGATGCCTGGCCCAAAAAACTTTTCGATTTTTTCTCGTTTTTCTTGCCAGGTTTCTAGGGTAAATTTGGGAGATTCAAATTCTAGAATTAAAGCATAGTTGCCATCAACTTCTATTTCCCGTAATCCTGCAAGTACCGGACGTTCTTTGTCGTTAGGATTTAAGCCAAACCGTCGTAATGAATCATCCAAGTGGGCATCTTGACCGTAACGATATCGGGTTACGTCTTTGCGGATTTGGTTTTGAATTTCCGTGGCCATTTTTTGACGCAATGCCAGGACTTTCTCGGAGGTGGGTTGACTAAATGGGACGGGTTTGAGTTCGGCAGATTTGAGGGCTAAACCTCCGAGTAATAAGGGAATGCCATAAAAAAATCCGGCTAGGTTTAAGGTGGCATAGTCGGCAAAGTAAGCCGCAAATCCCACTACGGTGAGAATTCCTCCAACGACTAAACCGACAGAACTGAGAGAGATTTTACCAAACATAAGATAACTTTGAAGAAGGCAATATTGTGTAAAAACGTCCAAAAAACAAGCGCTCGCTTTTTTATTGTACCCTAAAGCGATCGCTTTGATGATTTTATTTGGCTCATCGGTGGTGGGCGTCCCGTAATTCCTGACGCGAAGGTTAATTATTTGAGGATTATTTAACTAATTTAAGGACTAATATGGACTAACATATTTGTTGATAATTTGTTGATAATTTGTTGATAAATATTCTGCGTAAACCCTAAAATTTTTAAAACTTTATTTTGACACTAATTCTGGCTTTTGGGGCGGCGCTCGCCCAAAAACAGCCAAAAATAACTCCCACAGTCCTCTTTGAGACAGACGCTCCATCATTGCCGCTGATGAGATTTACAGAGGTTTGGCTGAGGAAAAATTTAATTTGGATAATTTAATCTGGGCAAAAATACCGCCACAGGTAAGTGAAAAAACTCCGCCAATTCTTGAATATGACGGGTGGTTAGTTGCCGTTTTCCATTGATGACATCAGAGACAATGGATTCGGTTTTAAAGATAGGTACTAGGTCTTTTTGTTTAAGATTTCGTTCAGTAATCAAGACCTTTAATAGTTCTACTCCATAAATATCAGGAATCATATCTGCTTGTTGGTTTTCATAGTGCAAAACCAGGGTTCCTAAAACATCCAGATAATCTTCTTCTTCTGGAGTCAGTTCTGGTTTATCTAGTAATCTGTCGATCACAGATTGAGTTGCGGCCAAATCTGCTTCAGAGGTAATGGGACGAGGCGGAAAGGCTTGAAGCAGTTGCATATATTTTTCGGCTGTCACCATAAGTTTAATCTCTGGGATAATTTAATCAACAAATAATCAACTATTGGGTGATTTTACCAAGGAATGCAGAATGATTTTAATCGATTCAATTAGATATATTTGAACCTGGACAGATTAGACTTCATATTTTAAAACCAAGCGTCATTTTTCCAATCACCTTTGTCATATTCCGCGTGAGTTAACACAGCCCTAATATAGACTTTTCCTTGCGGAAATACGATTTTTGTAATCAGTCTGCAATTGTTTCCACAAATGTTGAAAACCGTTAGTTGTCCAACGGTATCCGCATGAGGAAAACTTTGGCGGACATCATTCAAATGCTGCCATTGGCTTTCACTGGCAATTTTATGCCAGTATCTTAATCCGCTTTCTGCATTTGGATGCTTCTCCCAGAAATCTTTCAGACGTTTTTTAGTGATAATGTGCATAGGCAACTTGGTTTACAGATGAAGTGTTTACAACCATCATCTGCTTTCCTTGGCGTTGCAGTGGTTTTGGCCACTGAGCTAATTTTAACATATAATCTTAGCAATTTGCGAAGTTAGCGCATAATTTTTTCCCGCTCGCCCCTTCGCCCCCAAGCAAATCGCTGCCATCCCCTGAGAAACTCAGCGGTAGGATGAAATTATTGACGTTCTGTAACCGATCTAAATCTATGACTTTGACTGCAACCGGATCGCCCAGTTTAGAAGATATTGCCCGTGAAACCCGTGAAGCTGCCCGTCAGTTGGGGATTCTGTCCACGGAGGAGAGAAATCAAGGAATTGAAGCGATCGCCGCTGCCTTGGAAGCTGCCACTCCGGACATTCTTGCTGCTAATGCGATCGACTGTGAAAATGCTGTGGCTGACGGCATTGCCAAACCTTTGTATCATCGACTGAAACTCACCGCAAGTAAACTCCAAGCCACCATTGCCGGGGTTCGAGATGTGGGGAAATTGCCGGATCCCATTGGCGCTGTGCAAATTCACCGAGAACTGGATGAAGGATTGATTCTCAAGCGAGTGACTTGTCCCCTGGGAGTTTTGGGGATTATTTTTGAAGCGCGACCGGATGCGGCGATTCAAATTTCGGCTTTAGGGATTAAATCCGGTAATGGGGTAATTCTCAAAGGCGGAAAGGAGGCGATTCATTCTTGTACCGCGATTGTGAAAGCCATTCGCCAAGGTCTGGCGGCAACGAAAATCGCTCCAGATGTGGTGCAATTGCTGACCACTAGAGAGGAAATTCAAGAGTTACTGAAACTGGATAAATATGTTGACTTGATTATTCCCAGAGGGTCTAATTCTTTTGTCCAGTTCGTGATGAATCACACGAATATTCCCGTGTTGGGTCATGCGGATGGCGTTTGTCATCTCTATATAGATGCGGCGGCAGATATGGAAAAAGCGGTTAACATTACGGTGGATTCTAAAACTCAGTATCCCGCTGCTTGTAATGCTACGGAAACTTTGTTAGTTCACCGGAATATTGCCGCTAATTTTTTGCCTTTGGTGGCGAAAGCTTTGCAAGTTCACCAAGTAGAATTACGGGGCGATCGCCTTACCCGTGATTTTCTCCGGGATTTGGCGATCGCGGCAGCGACGGATGAAGATTGGGCTACAGAATATACGGATTTAATCCTATCAATTAAAATTGTGGATTCCCTGGAAGCAGCGATCGCTCATATTAATCAATATGGCTCGGGACATACTGATGCGATCGTCACCGAAGATAGCGCTGCTGCCAGCAAATTTTTAGCCCAAGTAGATGCGGCTGGAGTGTTTCATAATTGTTCCACCCGCTTTGCCGATGGTTTCCGCTATGGTTTTGGGGCGGAAGTGGGCATTAGTACCAGTAAAATGCCGCCCCGTGGCCCCGTGGGACTCGAAGGATTAATTACTTATAAATATCAACTCACGGGCAACGGTCACATTGTTGCCACTTATGCTGGCGACCATCCTAAATCTTTTACCCACCGGGATTTATAATCAGAAAAAAACCGGGTTTTTGTGGTTAATTTCGCGGAAAACCCGGTTGGCATGAGTATTTTAACTTGCCGGTAAAAAATATTCAAAAAATGGTTTTTTCGTCGTTGATTAGTCTGCCAAAAGCGATGAATTTTAGACGGAGACCGTTCCTGTTTGATAATTAGAAAAAACTGGCTCAAAATGCCAGACCATGATTGGTTCAGGACGCAACTCAACTGATTCATAAGTACGCTCCGTGCCCTCGCTAAATTCTACTTCAAAGGCGGCTCCATTGGCTAAAATTTCCACCACGGTGCCCAGTCCACGCCATAACCATTCCACGCCATAAATTATATTGGGGTATATTGGGGATATATTAAGGAAGGTCAACGGTCAGAGCGACAATATCTAATAACTGAATTTTCATAATTTACGTTTCCATTAATTCCGGGGTGCTTGCCCATAGGAAAATATTATGATAAGCTCATGATGGAAATAAGATTGCTCTATCTTGTTCTTTCTATGGGTTTGCCTCAAGCTTCAGCGTTGACAAGTTACAATCTGATAAATCAGTTAAAATAAACTAACAGCGATCTACTACTTGTATAACTTGTATAACTAATGATTCAAGCCCCTTTTTCTGCTCAAATACTTTACCCTGATTCTGACGGGAAACCGATGGCCGATAATACAGAGCAATATGAATGGATTGTGCGTTTGGTGACAAATCTGAAGTATTTATTAAAAGATGAAGTAGCGTTTGTAGCCGGAGATTTGCTGTGGTATCCCGTGGAGGTAGAAGAACCACCGGCACCCTGCCAAGCACCAGATGCAATGGTGGTTTTGGGTCGTCCTGCGGGGTATCGCGGCAGCTATAAGCAATGGGAAGAAGACAATATTGCCCCGCAAGTGGTATTTGAGATTCTCTCACCCAGCAACACCCGTCGAGAAATGGCGGAAAAGCAAAAATTTTATGAAGACTACGGAGTTTTAGAGAGTTATTACTATGACCCTGAACGCAAAGATTTCTGGGGATTTGTACGCTCACAGCCTGATGATATTTGCACCTTGATTACTGCGTTGTGTTTGCCTTGGACATCACCGTTATTGCAGATTAGATTTGAACTCACTGAGGATGGGTTAGCGGTGTTTCATCCCAATGGCGAACCTTTTGCTGAACCGGAAACCATTTTTCTAGAAAGAGATGCCGCCCGACTCGCAGAACAACAGGCACAAGCTGAACGCGATCGCGCACAAGCTGAACGCGATCAGGCGCTGTTGCGGGAAGAACAAACTCAAGCCAAACTCAATCAAGCCTTAGCAAAACTTCAGGAGTTGGGCATCGATCCCGATACCCTCTAAGGAAATGCCTGATGGTAAATATTTTCTTGATATACCATCTCGAAATACAATAAAATCAGACTCGGCCTCAACCCATGCCCATGATTAACTCCCTAGAAACACAACTTTACCACCTGCAACAACTGGCAAACAGCCTGGTCAAGAACCAAATCAGTCATTTAACTTTTGTCAGCGTTGGCGTCATTTTTTTGGCGGGTTTACTCACCAGTTTAACCCCTTGTATGCTTTCCATGTTGCCAATTACCATTGGCTATATTGGCGGTTATGAAACCAAAAATCGTCTAGAAGCAGCGGCTCAGTCTGCCTGGTTTTCCCTGGGACTCGCCACCACCCTCGCGGCTTTAGGAATTGCCGCCGCGACCTTGGGCAAAGTCTATGGACAAGTTGGCATTGGGTTGCCAATTCTAGTTAGCGCGATCGCCATTTTAATGGGTTTAAACTTACTCGAAGCCTTACCCATTCAAATGCCATCATTTGACGGAATGCAGTGGATTTCCCAAGACTTACCGAAAGGCATTCGTTCTTACTTACTCGGTCTAACCTTTGGCTTAGTGGCTTCTCCTTGTAGTACCCCGGTTTTAGCCACATTATTAGCTTGGGTTTCCACCAGCCAAGACCTCATCTTAGGCGGGGTATTGCTATTAGCTTATGCCGCTGGTTATGTTTCCCCATTAATTTTAGCCGGAACCTTTACCGCCAGCCTCAAAAAACTCTTAGAATTAAGAAAATGGTCTAGTTGGATTAGTCCTGTCAGCGGCGCATTATTAGTCGGATTTGGGGTGTTTACCCTCTTATTTAGACTCTTACCCGTAGCTTAATTTTCGTCTTTTATTGACCGATTGACCGCTTGAAATCAAATCACAAATCTACCATGAACTTAAACGAATCTAAAGACAGTGTAATCGCCGAAAATCCGCCCAATTCAGCCAACAAAAATTGGACAGCTAAACTAGGCCGCCAAGCATTACTAATTATTGGCGATTTACGATTAGCGATTATTTTACTATTAGCCATCGCATTTTTTAGCATATCCGGCACCGTTATAGAACAAGGAGAATCGTTACAATTTTATCAAGCAAACTATCCTGAAAACCCAGCATTGTTTGGCTTTCTCACATGGAAAGTAGTTAAATCTTTAGGTCTAGATCATGTTTATAAAACCTGGTGGTTTCTCTCGATTTTAATCTTATTTGGTTCCAGCTTAACCGCTTGTACCTTTACCCATCAACTCCCTGCTCTCAAAGCAGCCCAAACCTGGAGATTTTATGAAAAACCCCGACAATATGAGAAATTAGCCCTCAGTACCCAACTCAGTGGCGGCCACCTTAACGAACTAGAACAAGTATTACAAAATCGGCGCTATCGCGTATTTCGAGAGGGCAATAAAATTTATGCCCGTAAAGGCTTAATCGGCAAAATTGGCCCGATGATTGTCCATGCCAGTATGTTGATTATTTTGGCGGGGGCAATTTGGGGTAACCTCACCGGTATCATGGCCCAACAATTAATCCCCAGTGGGGATAGTTTCAGCATTAATAATATTATCGATGCCGGGCCATTGGCGCAATTAAATGTATTTAAAGATTGGTCAGTGAAAGTCAATCGTTTCTGGATTGAATACCGAGAAGACGGCAAAATTGACCAGTTTTATTCTGACTTATCTGTATTGGATAATCAACAACAAGAAGTCACTCGCCAAACTATTTATGTAAACAAGCCTTTACGCTATCGGGGCGTAACCCTTTACCAAACCGATTGGGGCATTGCCGGGATTAAAGTCCGGCTGAATAATAGCCCGGTTTTGCAATTACCAATGGGTGAATTAAAAACCGGCAGTAAGACCAGAGTTTGGGGGACTTGGATTCCCACCAAAACCGATTTAAGTGATGGAGTTTCAGTGATTGCCATTGATTTACAAGGCACGGTTTTAATCTATGGTAATGATGGCAAACTAATCGGCACTGCCCGCACCGGCAGCGCGATCGAAATCAATGGCATCAGCCTCACCATTGTCGATTTGGTAGGCAGTACAGGCTTACAAATTAAGACCGATCCGGGTATTCCCATTGTTTACACCGGCTTTGGTTTACTCATGGTGGGAGTAATAATGAGTTACTTCTCTCACTCGCAAATTTGGGCGTTACAAAAAGACGGCAAATGTTATATTGGCGGTCGGACAAACCGGGCTTTAGTCACCTTTGAACGAGAAGTTTTACAAATTTTAGAACAACTCAACCAACCCCCGTCCGGTGGTAATTCCCTAGAAACGAGTTCCGCGGGGATTTAATCCCAAATTCGGTTGTCAAAACCCGCTGATAAATCCATCTGTCATTCCCGCGTTAGCGAAGCCATGCGCGTTAGCGCTATATGCGGGCATCCATCCTACTTCCTGGTTCAGGGCGGCGAAGCATTCCGGAAGCGTTCCGGTGTTAGTAGAGGCGAAGCATTTCGGCAGTTCATTTAATATTCCCAGCAATAAGCAATAATTTTTCCAAGCAATTTCCAAACATCCAAACAATAATCCAAACAATAATTTATCTGCTGGAATGCTTCGCCCTTACAATATCCCTTGCCATCCCTTACAATCTTACAATATTTTGAATTTTGAGCCGATGCGATTTGCCGGAATGCTTCGCCCCTATGGATGAATTTTTGTAAGTCAAATAACAAAAAGATTGGGGTTTTTACGAAGAAAATGCGCTGCCAGGCGCAAAAACACTTGGTCAATGGAGTTTTTTAAATTTGTGGTGAGGAAATCCAGTTACTAGAAATTACTCGAAATAGCGAGCCGACGCACAAGTCTAATACCACTAATACCAAATAACACCAAATTAGGGCGATACATCTGATTTTCATCTAATTATGTTATTTGAGGAAAGAGGAGAGAGGATGCCTAAGAAAGAGGAAAGAGGATGCTGATGAAAATTCTCTTTTTTCTCTCCTCTTTCTCTCCTCTATTCTCCCTCTTCTCTTCGCAGGGTTGTACTATTGAATTCGCACTTCGATTACGCTGCCATTGAAGTTATATAGTGGACCATCCAGTTCCACAGGGGTGCCAATTTTTAACTTGCTATTGCCTAAAACTGGGCCATTTTCTGTGATCGTTGCTTTCCCCGCAATGGTTAAAATCATATTCAGGCGAAAAGAGTCTTCCACTCGCGGATCTGGCATGACTTTTAAGGTGCCGTCCGGTTGCGGAACGGCTAGTTCATCAATCAGTCTTTGGACTGACCTTACTTCAACTTGACCATAAGGTTGGTTGCGAATAATGATATTGGTTTTCTTGCTTTTCTCAAATTCTTGAATTAAAGTATTGGGGTTACGCACACTCAAACCCCGAACCAAAACGTCCATTTCTACGGGTTTTGTGGTGACACCAATTTGGGCGACCGATCCGGTTTTCCCTGGCAGTAAAAAGATGCCGATGATTACAAGTACAATTACCAACCCTGCACCAATGTCTAAGATGCTTAATTTACCAAACAAGCGCCCTTGAGAGTCTAAAATTTTCATCTACAAATATGCCCTATCTATCTAAGAGTCAAGATAAATCATCCGAACATTTTCTAGCTCGATCCGGCTAAAAGCCGTGTCCCGGGTAGAAAATTTCTTCTGTCAGTATAGTGGCAAAAGCTGTGATTTGTGGTGTTCGCTTTTAAGTATTGTATTGGTTATCTGTTATTTGTTATTTGATGGTGATTTGATGGTTGCGTGGGTGACTCTCAGCCCATTCCCGAAATGCTTTCGCCCATTCTGCGGGAGTGGCGGTTTCATAAAAAGGACGCTCTTTTCCCTCGGCTGAGGTTGGCTCCTGGTGGGTTTTCAGCTTTTCCTCTAAAAGCGATCGCTCTTCTGGGGAAAGTGATTGGACGACTTGGGCTAAAGATTCCACTAATTTAATGTTCATAAATTCTCATAATAGCTCAGAAACTGGGTTACTTATCTAAATCTTAGCTAAAGTATCAAGGTTATGGGAGAAACCCGGTTTCTTTGGCTGCCAGTTTTTTTGCCCAACCTTTACAAATCTAAGGCGTTAAAAATGCCATTTTCTGTAACTGCAAATGGGTTGGCTGTACTGGTAATTAAATCTGCCACTTGTGCTGGATTTAAATTAGGATTGGCGCTGAGAATTAGGGCTGCTATTCCAGCAACATGGGGGGCAGCCATTGATGTGCCTTCCCAAAAATCATAGCGATCGCTCAATAGGGAAGAATAGACTTCTTTGCCCGGTGCAACTACATAATTTTGGGGGGTACTTCCTGCACGATTAGTGAAATCTGCGATCGCCTGGTTTTTTTTCACTGCCCCGACGGCTAGACCAAATTCTGATGCTAATTGTGCTGGGTAAACTTTTTGGCTAAAACGTTGACCGCCAGAAACTACACTAAGACCATCATTTCCTGATGCCATGACTACTACTACACCTTTTTCATTGGCATAGCGCACCGCTGCGGAAATTTCGGGATTTTCTCCCTGAGAACCTAAGCTAAGATTAATTACGTCAGCGCCATTATCAACAGCATAACGAATTCCACCAGTAATCGGGTCTTCTTCGCCTCGGAAAACACCCAGCGATCGGATGGCCATAATTTTGGCATCGGGGGCAACTCCAGTCACCCCAAAAGAGTTATTTTCCCCGGCAATAATTCCCGCTACATGAGTGCCATGACCGCCGAGCGGATCTGTATCTTTGGGATCGTTATCATTATCCAGAAAATCCCAGCCGCGCCAATCATCAATAAAGCCATTATTATCATCATCAATGCCATTTCCGGGAATTTCAGATTCGTTAAACCAAAGATTATCATCGATATCGGGATGAGTGTAGTCAACCCCACTATCAATCACCGCGACAACTACTCCTTTGCCGGTATATTCTTGCTGCCAAACTTTGGGCGCACCGATCGCATCTAAGCCCCAGTCCGTCCCCCCCAAGGGCGCAACTTCGGGAAAGGTTTCTGAACCAATGGCTTGAGCAACTGCTGCCGCTGCATCGACTAATCCATGACCCGTATCCCGGTTATAATTGTTAGGAATTAAGTTGAGTTGATAGGCCGTATTTCCCTGGGTTTGAGATACCCAAACATAATAAGTTCCGGGGGCTAAATTACTTTGGCTAATTTGTTCTGGACTTGCCCCAGTTGCAGCAGCGATCGCGATGATTTCTTCTGGTTCAATTTGGCCATTATTGTTGCGGTCTTGAACCAACCGGATATCCGCATTGGCTGACATTTCATCGAGCAAAATAGTCACATCACTGGCTGATTCTAGGTTAAATCGGTACAGATGATGGCGCTCGCCTTCTTCATTATTGCCTGTCACCAGTCCTTGTTCCTGTCGCCAGCTATTTAATACCCCCAAATCTTTGGCGGTAGCTAAACTATTTCCGGCGGTTTGGGCAGGAGGAGCAATTGGGTTATTTTCCATCCATAAGTAATAGGAACCTGGCCCCATTGCGTGAGCTACGCGGATAAAATAAGTGCCGGGAGTTAGGGTACGATTAATATATTCACGATAAGCCCCTTGGGATTCAGAACCCACAATCACTTCATCCCCATCAACCAAACCATTGCCATTCACATCTTGGATTAAATAAACTTGAGCATTAGCGGTTTGTTCATCCAAAAATAGAGTAAATTGGCTAAAATCATTGACTTGGAAACGATAGAAATCATCGGGGTCTTCAGCACTAACAAAATCTCGGCGGGTTTGTACTCCATTGACTACCCCTAAATCAGCCGCTTGACTGAGAGAATTTCCCGCCCCATCTGGGGGCAAATTCTCAGAAATAACTTCCGCACTCAAAGTATAGGCAGTTTCGGGTTTTCCCTTGGCAACTCCGACATAATAAGTCCCCCGTCCCAAGAGGCGATTTAAAGTATAGTCTGCCCCATCTTCTGCGGAGGGAAACTTAATTATTTCTCGACCAGAAAATCCCCCATCTTCATTAATATCGTGAATTAAAATTAAATCTGCTTTGTTATTAATGCCCTGTAACCGTAAGCTGACTTCACTACTTTTTTCTAGGAAAAAAGCATAGAAATCATAAGGGTTGCCATAGCCTACAAAGTCAGTTACTACGGGTTTAGCTTTTTTGTTGAGAATGCCTAAATCGCCCCAAGAAACGGGATTTTCATTGGTGGCACCTCCTGCGGGGACGGGGGCAGGAATGCCATCGATTTTCAGGGTGTAACCTGTGGGTTCACCGACTTGACCCACTTGGACAAAGTAGTTGCCGGGAAGTAAATTTTGGGCAATAATGGCATCAGGATAAGGTACTTCTTGATTGGTGCCTTCTAACCAGGCAAAAAATTCCGATAAATCAATTTCTCCGTTGCGATTTATATCTACAGTTTGTTTATAGCTGGCAATAGTTTCTACTACTTCAACGGGGTCAAGCAGTCCATTGCCATTGATATCTCTGACTAATTGTAAGCGGATGTCTGTATTTACCCCTTCTAGGGTAATATATACGTCACTCTGGCGATTAGTTTGAAATTGATAAAAGTTCTGCGATCGCCCTGGATAGACCACATCCCGCACTACTTGCGATTCTGTTAATAATCCCAAATTTAATGCCGTTCCCGGACTGTTCCCCGCACCACTGGGTTTTCTAACAAGTTCGCTGGTGGCTGCATAGATGTTTAAATCATAATTAGTGTCTCCTTCTCTGCCGGAAACTTGAATAAAATAGTTACCGGGAGAAACTCCAAATAAGTCGATCGCCTCAATTGCTTCATCCTCCGCAACTACCGGCAATAACTGCTGCTTATCATCGGGAAAATTATTCTGATTGTCATCTTTAATCAGGGTTAAATTGGCTTTTTGGGACAAACCGGCTACTTTGATACTAATATCGCTCAAATCACTGAGAGAAAATTGATAATAATCGTCGCGATCGCTGGGGCCAACTACATCGGTTTTGACTAAATTCACCGGGTTAAGACCCGCCCCGGTTAATATGCCCAAATTATTAGGAAAATATTGCCGTCCTTCCCCCCGTCCGGCAAAAATCCAATGATTAAAAGCACCGAGTTTATCGTTATTATATGCCGCCGCTACATCGGGGTTTAGGGCTAAGTAATAATCTAAATCCATTAATTGCGAAAATTTACGACCTTCGCGGATGCCCTGGTTGCGTAAATGTGCAAAGGCTAATTCGCGATCGCCTCCAAAAGCTTGGTTAACATCGGGATTTTCGCTTAGATATAAATTCAGATCGATGAGTCGAGAAAATTTGCGACCTTCTCTAATTCCGTTTTTTTCTAAATGGCGATAAAGTTGTTCGTTAGAGTATAGACCATTCTTTTCTAAGTCGGGATTTTCCGCCCGATAAACCTGGATATCGATAAATGGAGAAAAAGGGCGACCTTCTGCTAACCCACTATTTCTAAAATGCCGATATAATTTATCGTCAGTGTTAATTCCTGCTGCCGCTAAATCTGGGTTTAGCAAGGCATAGTATCTGGCATCAAATAGTTGCTTAATGTCAATGGACATAAGATATACCCTGGGGTAAAAAGTGAGATGGATTTATGCTAAAATCTGGTTGCCTTGAAGAGAGGAATATCCGTGAATTAAGACAAGGTTGATTTTGTAGAGGCGAGCGCCACCAAATTGACCGGACGAAAAATGAGTCAAGGCGGATTTTGAAGACTGGTGAAAGTTGGGATAAAATATTGTTATTTTGTCGTTGAGTCGGATTATCCTGTTCCCTATTTCATCAAAAATTAAATTAAAATATACAAAACGTAACATTTCTTATATATATTGGCGGTGTGGGATAGGGAACGAAACCCAACTTTGCGATTCCCCCTAACCACCCTGATAAAAAGAGGGGAATAAGAGGGAAAAAACCACAGAGACACAGAGGACACAAAGAGAAGCTGTTAAGTCGTAGGTTGGGTCTTTGGAACGAAACCCAACACCAGCCACGATTTTGTTGATTGTCTGGGCAATTTCTTTGAGGTAAACCGGATGACCTTCATATAATTCCACGAGTTGCCCCCAGCTTTGGCGATCGCTTAAGCCCAAATTTGGCAAAATATGCTGAAAATTTTTGTAAAAGTCACTTTCCGCTTCACTATTGCTGATTCCCATTTCCGAGCGGGCAAACCGATAGCCAAGTATGAACATTCGCAAATCGGTAATCGAAGTATTTCCCAGGTACAATGCGGGTTTTCTTTTAATTTTTTCCAGTAGATTAAATAATGTGTTCATTTTTCGCTCCATTAATTTTCAATCCCTAAAACTCCTCAATTACTTCGACATCAAATTCATCAGAGAGGGAGCATCAGAGAGGGAGGTAAAATCATTAATCCAATCGTCTATAGAAAGTCCTTGTTCAGACAGATTATCAAAAATTTTTCCCCACACTTCTACCCCATAATAAACGGCATTTTCCGTAATAGTTTCTGAACAACCCTGCTGTTCGAGGCGATCTCTAAGGATAAAGTCTTCATCGTCGTACCTAGTTGAAAGTCGCCAAATTTTTCCAGGAATTTCACGTTGTTTGAGCCATCGTTTGAGGGTAAAGGCGCAAGCAGCGCCCCTACTGTTGCATTTTTAATTGGAAAGTTACTCCCAGGAAGGATAAAAAAATTTGTTATTCGTTATTCGTGGTTTAAGGGCAGCCCCGAAATAATCCATCAAATAACAAATAACAAACAACCAATAACAAATAACCCAAAAAATCAAACAAAAGTCTCTATTCTTGACGCTGACCGGCAATGAATTCCTGCGTCATGCGATAGGCTTCATCATCAGTGAATTGTTGCGGGGGATGCTTCATAAAATAGGCTGAAGGAGAATATAAAACTCCCCCTTTTTGGTTATTCAAGGCTAATTGACAGCAGCGAATGGCATCAATGGAAACCCCGGCAGAATTAGGAGAATCTTCGACAGATAACCGCAGTTCTAAATTCATCGGCACATCTCCGAAAAGTTTGCCTTCCATCCGAATAAAAGCCACTTTATTATCTTTCTGCCAAGGCACATAATCACTAGGGCCAATATGAATATTTTCAGCGTCGAGTCTTTCCCCCATAACCGATTGCACCGCTTCGGTTTTCGATTCTTTTTTGGAAGAAAGACGACTGCGATTTAGCATATTCATAAAATCGGTGTTGCCACCAGTATTTATTTGATAAGTTCGTTCAATTTTCACTCCTCTCTTTTTAAATAAATCGGCAAGAGTTCTATGGGTGATAGTGGCTCCCAGTTGCGCTTTTATATCATCTCCAATAATCGGGATATTTTTCTGTTTAAACTTTTCCGCCCATAAGGGATTACTGGCAATAAAGACCGGAATACAGTTAATGAAAGCTACGCCCGCATCTACGGCACATTCCGCATAGAAACAAGTGGCTTCTTCCGAACCCACGGGAAGATAATTAATCAAGATTTGGGCGCCAGATTCTTTGAGAATTTTGACTACATCTTCTTTAGATGGTTCGGGAACATCACTGAGCACAAATGTATATGGTTCATCATAGTTTTTCATGTGGTCTGAGAAACCATCCAGGACTTTACCCATACTGACTTTTACGCCAGTTTTGGGTAGAGAATCGCAAAAAACTGTGGTACAATTGGGTGGAGCAAAGATGGCTTCAGAAACTTCTAGGCCAACTTTGCGTTTATCAATATCAAAGGCTGCTACAACTTCAATATCTGATGGTTTGTAGCCACCGATTTCCCAGTTCATTAATCCAATGGCTGCTTCAGGATTTTTTCCTTTGTAATATTCAATTCCTTGAATTAAAGAACTGGCACAGTTACCAATGCCTACCACTGCTAATTTAATTTTTTCCACAGCAACTTCCTATTTTATATGCAATTTTCGGGTCGAAATGGTCAGGGTTAATCCTAGCATAACCACAGCAATCATTATCCAGACAAAGGTGGTAAATATTCCTAGGGTATTCCTAGGGTATTCCCAGGGTGAGGGGTAATCGGGTCAGACGGCGGCAGGGTTACTTTGTTTCTAGGTTGGTTTTTCGCTTTGTTTTTAGTTAGCAATCAGAAATTAACTTACCCGGTTGCGAGAAGTTGTTAAAGAAACGGATACTGATATATATTGGTGTGCTGAAGCAGAGAATGATTTATGCTAAGTTTTATTCGCTCAGACCTGGCCCAGTTTACTGCCTATACTCCTCATCCTGGGGGATGCGAACCGGAGACAAATCGCGCGGTGATGGCGATCGATCGCCTGGATACGAATGAATGTCCCTACGATTTGCCAGGGGATTTAAAAGAAAAGTTGGCTTGGATTTACCAACAAGAAATTGAGAATAATCGCTATCCCGACGGGGGACATATTGCCCTCAAAGAGGCGATCGCGGCTTATGTGAATGAAGCTTCCCCAAAGGCCCCAGTCCAAGGGTCGAATATTTCCGTGGGCAATGGGTCTGATGAACTGATTCGTTCCCTGCTGATTGCCACTTGTTTGGGGGGGTCGGGGGCAATTTTGGTGGCGAATCCCACTTTTTCCATGTATGCCATTATCGCCAAAACCCTGGGAATTCCGGTGGTAGAGGTGGGACGGTCTGAAACAACTTTTGAAATTGACCTCACTGCTGCCCAAGAAGCAATTGTCTCCACGGAAAATCCCCCAATCCGGGCGGTGTTTTTGGTGCATCCCAACTCCCCAACGGCGAACCCCCTCACCGAGGCAGAATTAAGCTGGATCGGAACTCTGCCCCCAGAAATTATGGTGGTGATTGACGAGGCTTATTTTGAATTTAGTCAAACCACTTTGGTGGGAAAATTGCCCCAACATCCCAACTGGGTGATTTTGCGAACCTTTTCCAAAGCGTTTCGTTTAGCGAGTCATCGGGTCGGATATGCGATCGCCCATCCCGAACTAATTGCCATCCTGGAAAAAGTCCGTTTGCCTTATAACTTGCCTGGGTTCACCCAAGCAGCAGCCAAAACCGCCCTACTTCACCGTCAAACTTTACTTCAAGCTATTCCCGAAATTATTCAGGAACGCGATCGCCTATATCATGCCTTAGTCAAAATTCCCCAACTGCAAGTTTGGCCCAGTGGCGCGAACTTTATTTATGTGCGCCTAAAAAACACCAGCCCCGCTCAAATGGATCCAGCCTTGAGTCAAATTGCTCAACAACTCAAAGCCCAGGGGACTTTGATTCGCCATACCGGAGGCGGTTTAAGAATTACCATCGGCACCCCAGAGGAAAATCAGCGCACCTTAGAACGGTTCCAAGGCTTAAACCTGTAAACATCGCTTTTTTTGGGTGGGATAAAAGCCCACCCGAACCTTTATTTTATTGGCTATGAATCCATCAATTTTGTTACAAAAAATCCCCGCGCAATTGATTACAAAGGAAAACTTTAGCCCTTACGGTCAAGTAATTTTTCCCCAAGCTCATAGCAAAATGTTTGATGCCGAAGATGCTCAATTAAACTTGCAAAACTTGCAAAATGGCATTCCCCGATTTTATATTATGCGCCTGAATCAAATCGGGCGAAAATTTCATCAAATTACCCGTCACGGGCAATGCACTCAATGTTTAGGTTCTCTGGAAGGAAAAGACTGGTTTATCGTTGTTGCCCCACCCAGTCAGAGTGCAGTCCCCAACCGGGAACAAATGAAAGCTTTTCGGATTCCGGGGAATTGTTTTATTAAATTAGAAGTAGGAACTTGGCACGCTGGCCCCTATTTTGAGCATGAATTTGTGGATTTTCACAATCTAGAATTGAGTGATACTAATGTGGTAGATCACTTTACATATAATTTCCGTAAATCCGAGGGTTTAGAGTTTGAAATTGTTTAGGAATTGTTTCCTAGGGTAAGCAAATTTTTGCCTACATTAGCCTACATTAATTTACGGTTTCCTAGGGTGGGCAAATCTTGCCCACCACACTTTTTTCAGTACATTAATTTACGGTTTCGTAGGGTGGGCAAATTTTGCCCACCGTACATTTTTCAGCGAATTTAATCCTACACCGCAACTTGAGAACGGCTGACCGTAGCCAAGGCTTCAACCAAACTACGCACCACAGCAATCATTTCGATTTCGCTTTCCAGACGGTTGACAGCAGAACCAACACCGACACCAGCAGCGCCCGCAGCGATCGCCATTGGGGCTGTGACGTTAGAAATGCCAGAAGCACATAACACGGGGACGGATACGGCGCGAGAAATTTCCGCAGCTGCTGCCAGAGTGGGGGCAGCTTTTTCAATCAAGCCCAGAGTGCCGGGGTGAGCGGGCTGGCTGCTGGTGCCACCTTCGGTTTGGATAATATCCGCCCCAGCTTTGACCAGTGCTTCGGCCAATTCTACTTGTCGATCCAGTTCCAGAATATGCGGAACGGTGACAGATAAGGTAATTTCCGGCAACAGGGCGCGAGTTTCGCGGGTCAGTTGCAGCACTTCTGCCGCTTCAAACCGGATGCCTTGGGCATAAAACGCATCAAAGTTACCGATTTCAATTAAATCTGCACCGGCAGCGACTGCCGGGACGAACTTGGCGGCTTCTACCGCAGAAACGCAGATCGGCAGGTTGGTTAAGCTTTTGGCTAATTTGACCAATTCTGGGTCAGCGGCAATATCCAGAAAAGTAGCCCCACCGCGATCGGCAGCCCGAACCACTTTGGCAACGCTGGTCGGATCGAAGTTGGTCAGACCGGCAATAATTTTAAGGGCACGGCCTTCTTGGAATGCTCTCTGTAGTTTTGGTTGAATCGTCATGGTTCTACCCTGCGAAAATGATCATCCTCATTTTGACATTGACCGGCGATCAAAACCAGTCAGCTTTGGGATGAAAATTATTTGTTATCTGGAGGGAGCGGGGAGCGGGGCTTTCGGTGCGGAGGGGCAGAGTAGGGTGGCAATAGGGTGGCAATACCCACCATCATCTATTATTTTTCTCGCTAACTGTCGTCGGGCGAAATATCTCTAAATTAACCCTAACTAACTGATAAGGCGTGATTTCATAAAAGGCTTTATAGTGAGGCGATCGCAACCCCATCCCATTGAGTTTATTCGGCCAGCCGACGATTAATACTGAGGTGGGAGTTCCTAATTTTTTCCCTTTAGCTTTTAAGTAATTCAAGGCATCCGTAGACCGCCGAAAAAATGTCACCGGCTGCTGACTATAAAACACCAAACTCGGTTTTTCAAAGGCAACCATCACGATTTCTTCTTCTGGCTGCCTAATCTCTTTTACAACAGCCGCGATTTCTCGGACAGGTTGCTGTCTTTCCGCATTAAATATCAGCAAAGTGGGCATCAAGGCAAAGATAAAAAATGCTAAAAAGCCAATAAAATTAATCGTCCACAGTCCATAACCTGGGAAAAGCCTATGTTCTGCTAAAACCGATAATTTTTGTTTTTTGAATTCTCGGAGAATAGCAGCAATTATCTGATTTGAGAATAGCAAAAATAAGCCAATAATCAAGGCGATCGCACCTAAAATAATTGCTCCTACAGTTGGGACTCCTGATGCTTTTAAAGCTTGCGGAAAATTGGGCATCCCTGGGTCAGTATTCAGGAAACTGTAAACCCAGAAACAAGCAAGGGCTAACAGCAGCCAAAATACTACATTAATCCAACCATTAATTAGAATAGATTTGGGAAAAGCTAACTTTTCTGAAGAATCACTAACTTTATTATCCGGGTAATTATTCTGCGGGTAATTAGTGGTGAACAACAAAGCCACTAAAATAGCCGCCGCAGGCATTAAAGGCAAGACATAACTAGGCAGTTTGGTAGCAGCAACGGTGAAAAACCCAAAAATTGCCACAAACCAACAAAGGGCAAATAAACCTAACTGTTGAATGCGCGGTTGTCGCTGCCAATAAGTTCTTTGCCACCACTTCAAACGGGCGATCGCCAAGGGTAAATATAATGACCAAGGGGCAAACCCAAGTAACACAACTATAAAGTAAAAATACCACGGCGCACTATGTCGATTGACCACACTGGTAAATCTTTCAAAGTTATGATAACCAAAAAAACTATTGATATATTCTTGTCCATTTGCCCAGGTGACTAAAATATACCAAGGTAAAGTAATGAACAAAATAATTAGCAGTCCTCGAATCGCTTGCATTTCGGCTAAAACTGACCTAAACTGACCGAGATAAAGTAAAAATAAACTAATAATCAGTCCGGGTAACACAATGCCCACAGGGCCTTTGGCTAAAATCCCTAAAGCAATTAAAATATAAAAGGCTAAATACCATAAACTTACCTCTGACTTTACCTCTGACTTTTTAAGTTTATTTTCATCGTGAATAGTTGCCGGTTTTGTTGCCGCATATCCCAGGAAAAATGCTAATAAAGCACCTCCCATGCAGCCAGTTAGCAACATATCAGAAACACCGACACGACCCCAGGCCATAGTTTCTAAATTAAAAGCCAGCATTCCTGACCCGAAAAATGGTAAAATTTTCTGGGGAAAAGCTGATTTCTCATCATTGGCAAATTTATTTAGGGTATAAAATAGTAGAACAATTAGCCCGATCGCTGATAAAGCAGATGGCAACCTTACCGCCCATTCATTTACCCCAATTAACAGATAGGCAAACGCTTGTAACCAGTAAATTAAGGGCGGCTTATCAAACCGGGTTTGCTCATTAAAATAAGGAGTAATCCAATCCCCCCGGACAATCATTTGCCGAGACGCTTCAGCAAATAAGGGTTCAGTTTCATCAATTAAGTTAATCGCCCCTAAATTCCATAAAAAAGCGATCGCCCCAATAACCGTTATCCAGCTAATTGCTAAAATTAATCCGATATTTTTTTTGTGTTTAACCATACTTATTTTAGAAATTACTTCAGATAGTATGGTGGGCAGCCCACCAAGACCTTACTTATTTTAGATAGTAGGCTAGGCATTGCCCACCATGACCTTTAATTTTATCATATAGTCATTTGAATTGTGGTTGACATAAAACATCAGGGGCGCAATGCTTGCGCCCCGGTATAATTTTATCAATCTTGAAAACTTGAAATAACTATACCAAATACGGTTGCCATAGTAATCGTAGGTTGGGTCTACCGTCTACGAAACCCAACGGACAAATTTAGAATAAATGCGCTACTATTTTAAATCGGACTATTTCTGGATGCCATAAATATAGTATAATATCGGTGAATTGAATCTAGGTCAATACTGGAAATCGCTAATTATGCAAAATACTCGTCTGAATATACTGGTGGATATACTTTTAGCTCGGTTAGATCAATGGTTAAAAAACCCCTGGCGCCGTACTTCTATACAGTTATTGGGGTTTTTACTGGGTTTCGTCGCCGGACAATTTATTGCCAGTATCGCCGGTCAAAGGGCAAATTTAGATGTAACAATGGCGGCGGTTTTCTTGATTATTATTGAAAGCTATAGTCGCTTGATTTATCGGTCTAACAGCGAATGGACTAAATCTTTATTTTGGCAAACCCTAAACTGGTTTAAAATTGGTGTTATGTATTGTTTATTTTTGGAGGCATTCAAACTTGCATCCTGAGATATTTTTAGCGCAAATACTGCAAAATTGGGCGACCTGGGGACGCCGCCCCAACCCAGAGGAATGGCAACAGTTAGAAGTTTGGGAATTGCAGGATGAAAAACGTTGTTTAGGATTGGGAATTGACCCAGAAAATATTACAGAACTGCTTCAGCAGCGAGCGCATTTATTTGAAGCGGTGGTGGGACAAGTTAGCCATATTCTTGGCTATTTGCCCGTGACTACTTTATGGTATTTGTGGATTCCTTTGGCTATGCAATTAGCGGCAAAGCAAAAAATATTAAACCGTCCCTTAATTCAAGGCATTTTAGGCGGTCAGGGGACGGGCAAAACCACAATGGGCAAAATGCTGAGTTTGATTCTCCGAGAATTAGGCAATCGCACCTTAAGTTTATCCATTGATGACCTATATAAAACTTATGCAGAACGGCAAAAATTGCGGCAATTAGACCCCCGATTAATTTGGCGTGGCCCCCCAGGAACCCACGATGTAGAATTGGGTTTGCAAGTGCTGGATCGATTGCGTCAGCAACCTTTAAAATTAGAAACAAATTCGCCAACTACGCCAAATTTTATAGAAATTCCTCGGTTTGATAAGTCAGCTTATCAAGGGGCAGGCGATCGCACCACTCCGGAAAAAATTGATGGTGCAGAAATTATTTTATTTGAGGGTTGGTTTGTAGGAGTTCGCCCCGTAGAGGGGGATATTTGGCACCATGCCCCGTGGCCAATTATTACAGAAAGCGATCGCATTTTTGCCCAAGATAACAATCAAAGATTACGAGAATATTTACCTCTTTGGCAGCGGTTAGATAGTTTAATTGTCCTCTATCCGGTGGATTATCGCTTAAGTTTAGCATGGCGAAAACAGGCCGAACATGAGATGATTGCCAGCGGTAAATCGGGGATGAGCGATGCAGAAGTTGAACAATTTGTTTACTATTTTTGGCAAGCCTTACATCCAGAGTTATTTATCGAACCCCTAATCAAAAATCCGCAATGGGTGGATTTAGTCATCACCATTAATCGCGATCGCTCCATCGGGCAAATTTATTCTCCAAAAATGGGTTTCTTTGGCCAACCTTTGCCACCCAACCCACATTAAAATAGAAACCCGGTTTCTTGCCCCGGTTTCTTGCCCCGGTTTCTTTGCCTAATTTACAGTAACATAAAATAACCCCTTGCATCTTCCCTCATCAATCAGGCAATATACCCGTGAACCAACCATCAGTTAATCCCCCCCAAGGATGCCCACAAATCCCTAAAACCATTCAATTAAGAAATTACCAAAAACAAGCGGTTGCCAGTTGGTTTGCTAACCAGGGTCGTGGCACTTTAAAAATGGCCACCGGCAGCGGCAAAACCATCACTGCATTAGCGATCGCCACCGAACTTTATCAAAAAATTGGCTTGCAAGTATTGCTAGTCATTTGCCCTTACCGACATTTAGTAACCCAATGGGCAAGAGAATGTGAAAGATTTAATCTTCAGCCGGTTTTGGCATTTGAAAGCGTTTACGAATGGCAGAGTTTACTTTCCAGTCAATTATACAATATTCGGGCGGGAAATCAAGCTTTCTTGACAGTAATCACCACCAACTCAACCCTAATCAAAGATAGCTTGAAATCTCAACTAAAATACTTTCCCGAAAAAACCCTAATTGTCGGCGATGAAGCCCATAACTTAGGCAGTTTACGCTTAGAAGAAAGTTTACCCCGCAACCTAGGTTTACGTCTAGCACTTTCAGCCACTCCTGAACGCCATTTTGACGAACTTGGCACCCAAGCAATTTTTGACTATTTTGGCCCAATATTACAACCAGAATTAGACTTAGCGGACGCCATTCGCCTCGGCGCCCTAGTTCATTATCTTTATTATCCAACTTTAGTCCAACTCACGGAAGAAGAAAGCATCACTTATCACAAATTAACCACCCGAATTGGCTGGGCTTTAAGTAAAAATTCCGATATCGATCTTGATGAAAATGAATTAGTCAGTAATCTATTAATCCAGAGAGCGAGATTAATTGGTAATGCTCAAAATAAATTAACCGCCTTAAGAAAAATTATGTCTAATCGCCTGCATACTAGCCATACGTTATTTTATTGTGGCGAAGGTTCTAGTCAATCTTTGGATAGTGAAAGCCAGCGTCAAATTACCGCCGTTTGCCGAATTTTGGGATTAGAACTAGGCTATAGAATTAATACATATACGGCGGAAAATCCCATCGAAGAACGAGAAGAATTACGGCGACAATTTGAAACGGGAGAACTGCAAGGCTTAGTAGCCATTCGCTGTCTGGATGAAGGGGTAGATATTCCCGCAATTCGCACCGCCGTAATTCTTGCCAGTAGCACAAATCCCCGACAATTTATTCAACGACGGGGCAGAATTTTACGCCCTTATCCGGGAAAAGAATATGCAACTTTATTTGATACCATTGTCACTCCGGCAAATTTAAACCGTGATGCCTTAGAAGTTGAAAAAAATTTATTACGCAAAGAGTTAAAACGGTTCTTAGAATTTGCTAATTTAGCGGATAACGCGGTGGAAGCTTGCGCCACCTTGCGAAAAGTTGAAGCCCAGTATGGATTGTGATATGGGGCTTCTAGGATGTGGGGAGTGTCGGGTGTGGTGTAGGGGCGCGGCGTCCCAGCGCTCTAGGGTGTAGGGAATCGGAAATAATCTACAATTGACAATTGACAATTTATAATTGGTAAATTTAATTAATTGTCAATTAGAAATTGTTAATAAATTGTTAATTATAAATTAAGCCGATGGCAACCCCAGACCCCACACCCACATTCCAAAAGCAACCCCCGCTGACTGGAAGGAGGAGAAAGCAAAAGTATTTGGGGAAAGATTTTAATGTATCTGGTCAAGTTGATATAGAATATAATGATTATCTCAGCAGACCGCTCGCTCGACCCCAGACATCTAGTAATTTTAAGGATATGGTTAAAGAATGAATGCCTATGATTATCAGATTCCGCCAAAAATTGCCAGAATTTCTCAGGTATTAGCGGAAAAGCGTTCGTCTTATCGCGCCAAATTACAGCTAAATGATGTTCAAGAACCGATTAATAGTGCCCCAGAGGAGGTTCAAGTAATTATCCAGAAGGTTTTGGAAGTGGAAAAAGACAAGCTTTATCAAAAAAATCCTCGCTACATTAATGATGATATTTTAAAGATTATTAAAGAAACGATCCAATGAAATTAATTTCCTTGCAGTTGTGTAATTTTCGCCAATTTTATGCTAAAAGCCCAGAAATTAGTTTTTCCAAGGGAACGCTAAATACGACAATTATTCACGGGAATAATGGTGCCGGAAAAACTACTTTACTGAATGCGTTTACTTGGGTATTGTACGATAAATTTACGGCGGCTTTTGCAGCGGAAGATCAACTGGTGAATAAACGGGCAATGGCTGAAGCACCTCTCGGTAAACCTGTGGAATGTTGGGTTGAGGTTGTGTTTGAACATGACAATAAACGCTATCAAGTGAAACGGTTATGTCGGGCTTATAAAAAACAAGATAGTATTGATTATGGGCCAAGCGATTTGTTTATGTTGGTAGCTGGAGAAGATGGTCGCTGGGCTCCTCCTCCCCAACCACCAGAAGATGTGATTGGGCGCATTTTGCCGGAAAGTTTGCATCAATATTTTTTCTTTGATGGGGAACGTATTGAACATATTGTTCGGGATGATAAAAAAGAGGAGATTGCGAACGCGACGAAAGAATTGTTAGGCGTAGAAGTATTAAATCGAGGAATTAGACATCTAAAAGAGGCCAAAAAGTCTCTGGAAAATGATTTACGGGGAATTGGAAATCCGCTGACAAAAAAATTTTTGCAAGATAAACGTAAGCAAGAACAAGAAATAGAATACCTGGTAAACCGGCAAAAGGAAATTGCCGCCAGTTTAGCGGAAAAGTCAGAAATAAAGCGCAAGATTAACCAGCGGTTGTTAGAACTCGGTGGCGCCGAAGAGTTGCAAACTATGCGAAACCAAATCGAGGCACAACTGGAATCTTTACGGGAACAATTAAAACAGGAAAAAGACGGTTTAAAAAAAGAAATTGCTACCCGTGGCTATACGGTGTTATTGTTAGAAACTATCGCCGATTTTCGTTCCCTGGTAGAAACATTGCGTCAGAAAGGTGAGTTAACCAGTGGAATTCAGCAGCAATTTATCCAAAATCTATTAGAGCGGCAAAAATGTATTTGTGGTGAGCCCCTGATTCCGGGAAGCGAACCATATCAACAAGTTTATGCTTTGATGGAAAAAGCCGGTAGTGCGGATGTGGAAGAAACCACCATTCGCATGATTGCTCAAGTGGATGAACTGGATAAAATGCAGCCGAAATTTTGGCAAGAAGTAGACCAACACCAAGAGAATATTAATCAATATCGGATTGAAATTTCTCAGCTAGAAACTCAACTAGATGACACGAAAAATAAATTAAGAAAATACCCCGATGAGGATATTCAAAATCTCCAAAATCAATTAGATGAAACCGAACAAGCGATTAGCGATTTAGACCGAGAAATGGGTTCAAATCAGCAACAAATCGATAATTTAAAGCAGGAAGTCGAACGCTTAGATAGAGAAATTGATGCCCAACAAATGAATGAGTACCGCCAAGTCCTTGCCCAACGCCGAATTGCCGCCACCCAAGATGCGATCGAGCGACTCACTGAAGTGAGAAATCGCTTAGAGTCTCAGTTTAAAAGCCAATTAGAAAAGCGGGTACAAGAGATATTTAGCAGTATTTCATTTACCCCATATCTGCCAAAAATTAGTGATAAATATGAGTTGACCCTGGTAGAAAATAGCACCGGAAAAGAGGCTTATGTGGCGGCTTCCACTGGGGAAAATCAAATTTTGAGTTTATCATTTATTGGCGGGATTATTGATGGCGTCCGGGAATGGAGTAGAAAAAATAGCTTAATGATGGCGCCGGATAGTAGCACTTTTCCCATTGTGATGGATTCTCCCTTTGGCAGTTTGGATCAAATTTATCGACGCCAAATTGCTAAAATTTTACCAGAATTGGCCAATCAGTTAGTGGTTTTAGTCACAAAAACTCAATGGAGGGGAGAGGTAGAAACCGAAATGGCTAACTATATTGGTCGGGAATATGTCCTAGTTTATAATTCCCCGAAATCTGATTGTGAGGAAGATTCGATTGAGTTGGGAGGAGTTTTGTATCCTTTGGTGCGGCGCAGTCCTAATCAGTTTGAATATACGGAGATTTTAGAAGTAGAACCAAGAGATTTTTAAACTAATTTACGATTAGCCAGCAATGGTCGGTTAGGCAATGTCCAGCCGATTATAACCTAAATTAAATGCCTCTTTTGCTCATGAAGAAAGAATATCATAAGCTAGTGCGCGATCGCATCCCCGAAATTCTGCTTGAAGCGGGTCTAAATTTTGAAATTAGCACCCTATCAGAAACAGAATATCGTCAGTTACTACGCCAAAAAGTTATCGAGGAAGCCCAAGAACTTGCGGCAGCCGATGCCGAACAATTATTAACGGAATTGGCTGATTTATATGAAGTCCTGGATGCCTTAATTGAGATTTACGGTTTATCCCTAGATGCTATCTTGAAAAAACAAAAACAACGCCGCATAGAACGGGGAGGATTTAAGCAGCGAATTCAACTGCTTTGGACTGAAGAATCAGAGAATTATCAGGCTAAATGAGCGCTCAATCAAACAAACAATAAAACAAAAATTTACCCCGTTTACCCCGTTTCCGGTTGCCCGTCTACCGTTGCCTATTACTCATATAACTTATATATTGATATGAGGTTCAGCCGGTTTCTCATGAGCGCCCAGAAAAATAAAATATTAACAAAATATTATCTTTGGAAATCTCCAGAATCAAATTACATGTTTTCAGCTAAAATAAAAGATTACCGAAATCAATAATTAGCATTATGAGCAAGGGAACACTTTTCGACAAAGTTTGGGATCTACATACTGTTGGTACATTGCCCTCTGGACAAACTCAACTATTAATTGGCTTACACCTGATCCACGAAGTCACTAGCCCGCAAGCCTTTGCCATGTTGCGGGAACGGGGACTCAAGGTGATGTTTCCAGAGCGAACCGTTGCCACTGTAGACCATATTGTACCCACAGAAAACCAGGCCCGTCCTTTTGCCGATAGCTTGGCAGAAGAGATGATGCAGGCATTAGAAAAAAATGCCAAAGAACATGGGATCACTTTTTATCATGTCGGTTCTGGTTATCAAGGAATTGTCCACGTGATCGCCCCGGAACAGGGCAGAACCCAACCGGGGATGACGATCGCCTGTGGAGATAGTCACACTTCCACCCACGGGGCTTTTGGTGCGATCGCCTTTGGCATTGGCACCAGTCAAGTGCGGGATGTCCTCGCCTCCCAAACCCTAGCCCTGGATAAACTCAAAGTGCGGAAAATCGAAGTTAACGGCAACTTGCGACCGGGAGTTTATGCCAAAGATGTCATCCTGCACATTATCCGCAAACTGGGAGTAAAAGGCGGAGTCGGTTACGCTTATGAATACGCGGGCAGCACATTTGAGCAAATGTCGATGGAAGAAAGGATGACCGTCTGCAATATGTCCATCGAAGGCGGTGCTCGTTGTGGCTACATCAACCCGGATCGAGTCACTTTTGACTATTTACACGGGCGAGAATTTGCTCCCAAAGGGGCGAATTGGGATAAAGCCGTAGCTTGGTGGCAGAGTATTCGCTCTGACGCCGATGCGGAATATGATGATGTAGTAGTCTTCGATGCTGAAGAAATTTCCCCCACCGTCACCTGGGGCATCACTCCCGGACAGGGCATAGGCGTCGATGAAATCATCCCCACCCCCGACAGCTTGCCGGAAGAAGAACGCTTAGTCGCCCAAGAAGCTTATCAATATATGAAACTGCAACCGGGGCAACCCATCAAAGGCACTCCCGTAGATGTCTGCTTTATTGGCAGTTGCACCAATGGACGAATTAGCGACTTGCGCGAAGCCGCCAAATATGCCCAAGGTCGTAAAGTCGCCCCAGGAGTTAAAGCCTTTATTGTCCCCGGTTCTGAAAAAGTGAAACAGCAAGCGGAAGCGGAAGGACTGCATAAAATCTTTGAAGAAGCTGGGTTTGAATGGCGCAGTGCCGGATGTTCCATGTGTCTAGCCATGAACCCAGATAAACTTCAGGGGGATCAATTGAGTGCTTCTTCTTCTAACCGCAATTTCAAAGGTCGTCAGGGGTCACCGTCAGGACGGACATTACTAATGAGTCCGGCAATGGTCGTGGCAGCAGCAGTTAATGGCAAGGTTTCTGATGTGCGCGAGTTGTTGAATTAGCGTTGAATTAGCATTAAGTTAATGGGTAGTGGGTCTAAAGTGCCATTACCCATCAATAAACTGCAATCATCAGCACAATTGAGGCATATCCCATGACCCAAACTCCCCTAAAAATTGACAAACCTAGGGCCTTTCCCGACCATAGTCAACTACCTGATGAAGATGGTACATTTCGGCAAAATTTTCTAGAACATCCTCAAAGTATAATTCTCACTGATTCCATTGGCCTAGATCTGGTTTGAGTCCACCAACTTGCCAACATTCCAACCAACAACGAACAACCAAGAACAAAGAACAACTAACAAAGGACAAAAAATTATGAGTAGTGAAGTGAGCAAAATTTCCGGTCGGGGAATTCCCTTGGTGGGCAATGATATTGATACAGACCGGATTATTCCTGCCCGGTTTTTACGCTGTGTCACCTTTGATGGATTAGGGGAACAAGTGTTTAAAGACGATCGCATCCAAGCTCAGGGAAACCATCCATTTGACCAACCCCAATACCAAGGGGCCAATATATTAGTGGTTAACGGGAATTTTGGCTGTGGTTCTAGTCGGGAACACGCCCCCCAAGCGATCGCCCGTTGGGGAATTCAAGCCTTAATTGGCGAAAGTTTTGCGGAAATTTTCTTCGGTAATTGTGTGGCAATAGGGATTCCTTGTGTCACCGCTGAACCAGCAATTGTCAAAGCATTACAAGAGGCGATCGCGGCTAACCCCCAAACAGCCATGACCTTGGATTTAGACACACTAGAAGTCACATTAGGCGATAAAAAATATCCCGTTTCCTTAGCTGCTGGCCCCCGGCAAATGTTTATCAGTGGCACCTGGGACAGTTGCGGACAACTGCTCCAATCAGCGGATAAAATCCGGGAAACTGCGGCTAAATTGCCATACTTATCTTTTGCTTAATTTTCAATTCAAATTGTAGGGGGCGTTAGGCTGCTTTTTTCAGTATTTTTGATTAGACATTAGACATTTAACGCCGCCTAGACGCACCGGTTATGATTGAACTATTTCCCAATACTATCCAAATATTATCCAAGTAATTTAACTCTATTTCGGTGCGTCTAGGCTCGCATTTTTAGGGTCTGTTAATCGCAAATATTCTGGCCAGCCTAACACACCCTACCATTACTGGGTCTCCTTGCTGTTGGGGCAAAAATTGCTTAATCACACATTGCTTAATCACACAGGGAGTATCCAGCCGCTTTTCATCGCTTACCCGATGCGACCAAACCCACCCTCACCGATATAATTAATTGCCCGATAGCGATCGCCCAGTAATAGTTTATTGCCACATTTTTGGCAAAACTTGGCAAAACTTGGGACTTGCAGGGTTGCGGTGCAAACAATTGGGGTTAAAACATTGACTCATCGGTTCGCTCCCTTAATCTTAAGAGGTTTAAACCTCTGGCTATATTGATGAAATCCATTCAAGTAATTTTTTTTTGGCGGCTACTCTAGGATGGATTCCATTCTGACAATTTTAATCGGTGATGGTAGTAACTAAAACCGCGATCGCACTCCGGCAGCAAGTGAAATTTTCTTGCTACTCATCCCTACTCATCTATCCCAAATAACAAAAACCAACAACCAACAACCAACAACAAACAACCAATAACTATGAAAGCAGCCGTCATCAATCAATATGGTTCCCCGGAAGTTTTACAAATAGCCGAAATTGCCAAACCTACTCCGAAAAATCACCAAATATTGCTCAAAGTTCTGGCAACCAGTATTAATCCAATTGACTGGAAAACTCGCAAAGGAATGCTAAAATTTTTAATTAACCAAAAATTTCCCTTAGTTTTAGGATTTGATGTGTGTGGGGAAGTGGTAGAAATCGGCAGCCAAGTCACCAAATTTAAACCCGGAGATTTAGTCTATGGCATGGTCGATTTTCCCGGTGGCGCTTATGCAGAATATGCGTTAATTTCCGAAACTGCTGCTGGATTTAAACCCAACAATATGACTGCCGCAGAAGCCGCCGCTGTACCTCTGGCTGCTTTGACTGCCTTACAATCTTTACGAGACTTAGGGGGAATTCAGCCCGGGCAAAAAGTGCTGATTAATGGCGGTTCTGGAGGAGTGGGTACTTATGCCATCCAAATTGCCAAAGCCTATCAAGCCCATGTCACCGCTGTATGCAGTGGGAAAAACTTAGAATTGGTCAAAAGTTTAGGGGCCGATCGCGCGATCGACTATACGCAACAAGACTTTACAATTTCTTCAGAAACTTATGATATTATTTTTGATACAATTGCCAACAAATCTTTAGGGCAATGTAATAAAATTTTACACAAAAACGGAGTTTACATTACCACTTTACCCAGCGTCCGGTGCTTAGGAGAAATTTTTCTAACTTCATTGTTGCCCGGAAAAAAATGTAAAATTATCTTAACTAAACCAAGTGGTCAAGATATGGCTACTCTGAAAGACCTGATTTCTGCGGGTAAACTACGCAGTATCATCGCTCGCACCTGGCCGATAGCGCAAATTGCAAAAGCCCATCAACACAGCGAAGCCGGTCATGTCGTGGGTAAGATAGTAATAACCGTCTCAGATTAGTTGACCACGAGAGGCTTATGAGTCCGCGCTCGGCGGTGAGCTAAATTTGGCAACATCTGAACATATAAGGATAAAAGATTATGAAATTTGTGGATGAGTACCGAGATGCTAAGGCTGCACAAGACTATGCTCAGGCGATCGCCAAAATTGTCACCAAACCTTGGACAATTATGGAAATCTGTGGCGGACAAACCCACTCCATTGTCAAATATGGTATTGATAAGTTATTACCCAAAGAAATTACCCTCATTCACGGGCCAGGTTGTCCGGTTTGTGTTACTTCTATTCAACTAATTGATCAAGCGATCGCCTTAGCTTCTCGTCCCGAAGTTATCCTCTGTTCTTTTGGGGATATGTTAAGAGTTCCAGGCACAGAAAAAGACCTTCTCAGCGTCAAAGCCACTGGGGGAGACGTGCGGATAGTTTATTCTCCCGTAGACGCCCTGACCATTGCGCGGAACAATCCTGAAAGACAAGTGGTCTTCTTTGCCGTGGGATTTGAAACCACCGCCCCAGCGACCTCAATGGCCATCTTTCGGGCCGAACAGCAACAGCTGACCAACTTTTCCATGCTGGTTTCTCATGTCCTAGTTCCTCCAGCAATGGAAGCGATTTTATCCTCACCCAACTGTCAAGTTCAAGGCTTTTTAGCCGCTGGTCATGTTTGCACCGTCATGGGTTACACCGAATATTATCCGCTGGCGGAAAAATATCAATGCCCCATCATTGTAACTGGCTTTGAACCTGTGGATATTCTGCAAGGCATTTATATGTGCGTCAAGCAGCTAGAAGCCGGGAAATTCCAAGTAGAAAATCAATACAAGCGTTCCGTAGAAGAACAAGGAAATATTCCGGCGCAGCAATTAATTCGAGAAGTCTTTGAAGTGACTTCACGAGAATGGCGCGGCATTGGGGAAATTCCCCACAGCGGCTTAAAAATCCGGGAAAAGTACGCAGAATTTGATGCAGAAAAACGCTTTAATTTACAGCATATTTCGTCAGTTTCAGCCGAAAAATCACAATGTATTAGTGGGGAAATTCTCCAAGGAATTAGAAAGCCGTACGAATGTCCGGCTTTTGGCAAAGAATGCACCCCAGAGCATCCTTTAGGGGCGCCGATGGTTTCTTCAGAAGGGGCTTGTGCGGCTTATTACCGTTATCGGCAACAGTCCAGTCAACCCCCACAACAAAGTTAAAGGAGTGGCTTGATTGTGTCTAATCAGAATGCTAGAGCATCAGTTTATTAGCAGGACAGAAAACAGAAACCGGGTTTTTTCCAGTTAACTTTTTTGGTAAAAATAGCAAAAACCCGGTTTCTTTATATTATAGCAATTGTCATAGTTATGAAGTCCAAAAAAAACTGTCATTCCCGCCGATGGCGGCCTAAGCGCTGACGCGCAGGCTTTGCCAAACGCGGGGGTGTACTTCCGACGGGAATCCAGAAAAATGCTGTAATTCTGACAATAAACCCTACAATGTCAAGTCAAAACTATTTTGATTGATAAAAATCCCAGGAAGGAAGAATGAAAGCTGAGTGAGCCCGCACAAAACAAGATTGATTATTGTCAATGGTCACTTCTACCCAAGGTGCTCGATCTCGATCTAATTTTACTTCGCGGGATGAGACCGGAGTAATCTGTGTTAAAAAACGAAGTCTTCTGACTATATTATGATTAGTCCCAGGCCCTTGACGACAATTTAAACCGTTCGGATCTCGGTCAACCACCCGCCAAGAATCCCAGTTTACATTTCTAAAGTTTCCCCGATTATCCGGTTGTGGCTGCACCGCATGAACCGCAAAGGAAGTGGTGGTGATGGCTGTGGCGATCGCAATCGCAAATACATTTCTCCACATCTTAGAAATCTCCTGATTCAATCTGCCAGTGGTGAATGGCACTTTTATTCACTCACACCACTGGCAAATCAGGAAATTTGGTCAATATATTTGTTGTTGGTTGTTGGTTGTTGGTTGGCAAGTTGTTTGTCAACCGTTAACGGTGACTGGGTTCAAAAATTAAAATTCTGCGTCATCTTCTAAGGTTTCAATTAATAAATTCATTTGCTTCTTTTTCTCCGACAAAAAATTCTCGCATTCTTGTAATGCCGCTACTGCCCAGGCAAATTTATCAAACACTTCTGCCAGTTCTAATCTGCCTGATTCAATTTCATCAATAACCCTTTCTAAGTTAGAAACAGTGGTTTCATAATGCCAATTTTTTCTTGGATATGTTTTGGTTTTCTTAGGTTTATTCATCTGTTTTTTGGTGAATTTACTATTAGTTTAATTCGGTAAAATTTCAGTAATTTTTACTTTAATCTGTCCTTCGCCTAACTGAATGATTAAACCTTGCTCTAAGGATAAATCAGCGGTAGACCGAAGAATTGCCCCATCTTCGGTTTTGGCGATCGCATAGCCGCGTTTTAACACCGCATTAGGGTCAAGGGCAGCCAATTTTTGCCGCAATAAATCACAGGTTTGATCAGCTTTTTGCAAACTGCGGCTAGTTTGGGGAAGCTGAAGCAAGCGCGATCGCATCAAGGCTAAATTTTCTCTCGCCTGCTCCCACTGCTGCGTCACCGCCCGATAAAGTCCCATCATCCGTTGACGATGTTCCGCCGCCAAAACCCGGAAATTTGGCACCGCCATTTCTGCCGCAGCGGTTGGAGTGTGAGCGCAAATATCCGCCGCTAAATCCGCCAAAGACCGATCTCGTTGATGCCCAATGCCTGTAATCACCGGAATCGCACAATCAGCGATCGCCCGCACCACTCTTTCATCATTAAAACAGACCAAATCCTCCGTAGCGCCACCACCTCGCGCCAAAATCAACACCTCAGCGCGACCATCCGCCTCAACCCGCTGAATCGCCTGCACAATCGAACTTGGGGCTTGCTGACCCTGAACCGTTGCCGGGGATAACAAAACCCGTAACCCTGGATAGCGTTGGCTGAGAGTTCTTTGAATATCCCCCCAGGCTGCCGCTTGCGCGGAAGTGACTACGGCAATGGTTTGGGGATGAACCGGCAAAGGTCGCTTTTTCTCCGGGTCAAACAACCCCTCTGCCTCCAGACGCGATCGCAGTTGGCGGTAACGCAACGCCTGCAACCCTTCTCCTGCGGGCAACGCTTGCCAAACCGTCAACTGATAATCTCCTCGCTGGGGATAAAGGCGAATACTACCCAAAACGAGTAACTTTTCCCCGGTGACAGGCTGTTGCACCAACTTTGCCCACTGACTATTCCAGGTCACACAGCGAATCGAAGCGCCCTGATCTTGCAGGGTAAAAAATATCCCACTGGCATGATGGCGACAACTCGACACTTCCCCGAGCGTCCAAACTTGGCGTAAATTCGGATCTTCTTGTAAAACAGCCTGAATATAAGCAGTCAATCCAGACACCGACACCACAGAAATATCGGCTAGATCCCTATCGGGAATTGGAAAATCGGGCTTCTCAGCAGTCATAAGCAACGAGTTAGCAGCGATCGCACGCCGCAGTCAGAGGTTTAATTTACCAGAAAACTTAGTTGACGTAAAAGTCAATATATCCTATAGTGGGTTTAAAGCCCGGTGAGAGCAATCCGATGGCTTTTCCTTGCTGACCACAAATTTTCACATCAGCAAGTTAAAATAAAAACTCTCGAAAATCCTGACAACTCTTGAGGCTAGGCATGGCTACTCAAACCTCTACGAATAGCGAAAAAGACAAAGCCCTGAAAATGGTGCTGACCCAGATTGAGCGAAACTTTGGCAAAGGCTCAATCGTGCGCCTGGGAGACGCCACCCGGATGAAAGTGGAAACCATTTCCAGTGGGGCATTAACCCTGGATTTAGCCCTGGGAGGCGGCTTACCAAAAGGGCGGGTGATTGAAATTTACGGCCCTGAGAGTTCGGGTAAAACCACTGTCGCCCTCCATGCCATCTCCGAAGTGCAAAGATCCGGTGGGATCGCGGCGTTTGTCGATGCGGAACACGCTCTCGATCCCACTTATGCCGCCAACCTAGGGGTGGATATTGAAAATTTACTTGTTTCCCAACCAGACACGGGAGAAATGGGTTTAGAAATTGTGGATCAACTGGTGCGATCGACTGCCGTAGATATTGTCGTGATTGACTCCGTGGCGGCGTTGGTGCCTAGGGCAGAAATCGAAGGACAAATGGGAGAATCCCAAATAGGCTTACAAGCCCGTTTAATGAGCCATGCCTTACGAAAAATTACCGGAAATATTGGTAAATCTGGTTGTACGGTGGTATTCCTCAACCAACTCCGACAAAAAATTGGCGTGACTTATGGGAATCCGGAAGTGACCACCGGAGGACAAGCCCTGAAGTTTTACGCTTCCGTGAGATTAGATATCCGCCGAATTCAAACCTTGAAAAAAGGTTCAGAAGAATATGGGATTCGGGCAAAAGTGAAAGTGGCGAAAAATAAAGTTGCGCCGCCATTCCGCATTGCCGAATTTGATATTTTATTTGGTAAAGGGATTTCTCGCTACGGTTGTATTTTGGATCTGGCCGAAGACTTAGGCGTAATTACTCGCAAAGGCACTTGGTATAACTACAACGATAACAACATTGGACAAGGACGGGATAATGCCTCGAAGTATCTCGAAGAAAATCCGGAAATAGCTGCCGATGTGGAAAAAAAAGTCCGCGAACAATTAGAAATGGGTGCTCTGGTTTCTGCTAATTCCGTAGGACATCTTCACGAAGAAGAAAACGAGGAATATTCTGAAGAATTTTCCGAGGATTAATATTGATAATTGATAATTGATAATTAAAAACATTTATCAGTTATTAACTATCAATTATCGGTTATTAATTATCAATTACACCCCGAAAGTCCGTTTTTCTGATTAAATTAACCCAGTAGACTCATAAAGTCTTCGCATTAAGGCCATAATCTTTCTGCCATATTGCAAATCCGCCGACCAGCGACCACTTAGTTGATCGACTAAAGGGGCAACTCCTCGCGTGACAAATCGGAATCTGGGATCGACTATTTCTTGAACCAGAGGTTCAGTGCTGGCATAAGCTTTTAGCCTTTGAATATGCGCTCTCACACCAATCCGGGCACTGGAGAAAGAAGCTGGTTGACTCGCCCCACCAATCCCCCCTAAACCGGCAAAATTATTTTGATTGGGCGTAATTTCTCCACCAAAGCGGAGAAAGTCCGTTTCTAAGCACATTTGACAGAAGGCAATGTCATAATTTACCCCTTCAATACTGCCTTCTTCTCGATAAATTTTTGAGAGGTCGGGAAATTGATTAATTGCCGCTTCATTGTTACTTTTTAAGAACATCATTAGCTGAACTTCTGAGGTGTTGCCATGCCCCATGATGCGATCTAATGTTCCTGGACATATCTGCACAATTGAACGCAACAAGACAGTTCGAGTGTCTGCATTCCAGCTCACGGATATGGAAAAATCACGGAGTTCAACTGCCCTAATATAAACGAGATTTTTGTAAGTGATCCGACGAATATTCGTGACTTGAGTAATATTCACTCCCAAGCTATCCGCTAAATCAATGGGAATAAACGCATTGCCATTAACAATAATGCCGCCTTCCCCATAGGTTTGACCATTAATATTAATATTAATTCGGCTATAAGTGGGCGTCGGTGTGGGCGTCGGTGTGGGCGTCGGTGTGGGCGTCGGTGTGGGCGTCGGTGTGGGCGTCGGTGTGGGTGTGGGCGCCGGTGCTGGAGTAGCCCCACTCCAGGCGATTAGTCCTTCGGCGATGCCGATCGCAAAGTCTCGTCGCCGATTTTGCAGTAAGAAGCGATCGTCTGGACTGGTAATGTATCCCACTTCCATGAGAATCGATGCGATACTTACCCATCGACAAAAGGCTAAACTCCCCAGACCAGACATGGTGTCGGCAAAAACCCCTTGACTGGGCAGTTGTGGCACCCGTCGCAGTAAGGCTAATAGGAGATTTTGGGCGTCTTGTCTTCTTTGGGTGTTGTTGGCAATATGATAAGCCCTGGCCCCACGGGTGGCGGGAGTGGACGCCGACCCTAAGTGAATTTCTAAGGCTACATCCCCAGTTCTTGACCGAGAATTGATCCAAGAAATGGATTGTTCCATACTTAGGTCATCGGGAACCGATAACACTTCTATGCGGCGCGATCGCAGTTCGGCCACAATCATATCTCGCAGCAAGATCATTTCCTGGGCTTCCGTGGTGCCACCAGCGATCGCACCGGGATCGATCCTCCCATTTTCATAACCCCCATGACCCGCAGATATAAAAATTCGTCCCATTGAGATTTCCCCCAGCTTTAAAAATGGATACTTGTAGATTGATTTCGTAGATTGATCAAAAAACCCCTTGGCGATCCTACCACTTGTGCCCCAATATCCCCAGTGGGCTAGGAGATAGATTCACTGGGGAGGGGAAAACTTAGGATCTTAAGCGGATCTTCTGTCAGCCACGCGACCTTTAAACAAATAACAAATAATCAATCATTAATAAAAGTGGGCGGTGCGCGGGAATTCTGTAGTCAAAGAAAATCAAATTCCAAGATAACTAAATTCCGCGCCCCTTCAGTGATACCCTTAAAGATGGCATTTTAAGGGTGACAGACCCAGCTTGACCGAATCACTTTATAGGTAAATTCTCTAAAAACGCTCATGGTCACCACATTAGAAAAAACAAACGTGGGATTCATTACCCAGATTATTGGTCCCGTTGTAGACATCAGATTTCCCAGTGGCAAACTGCCGAAGATTTACAACGCAGTGAAAATTAAGGGTAAAAACGGAGCTGGCCAAGAAGTTTCCGTGGTTTGCGAAGTACAGCAACTCCTCGGCGACAACCAAGTTCGCGCCGTGTCTATGACCTCCACCGATGGCTTGGTGCGGGGCATGGAAGTTGAAGACACCGGCAAATCCATTGCCGTTCCTGTGGGCAAGGCAACTCTAGGCCGGATTTTTAACGTCACTGGCGAACCGGTGGATAACCTCGGTCCTGTTGGTAACGAAGAAACCTGCCCCATTCACCGTCCCGCTCCCGCTTTGACCCAACTGGAAACTAAACCCTCTATTCAGGAAACTGGGATTAAAGTGGTGGATCTGCTGGCTCCCTATCGTCGGGGTGGCAAAGTGGGTCTGTTTGGTGGTGCCGGGGTCGGCAAAACCGTGATCATCATGGAACTGATCAATAACATCGCCAAAGCTCACGGTGGTGTGTCAGTATTTGCTGGAGTGGGTGAACGCACTCGCGAAGGTAATGACCTTTACAACGAAATGAAAGAGTCTGGGGTGATTAATGAAGAGAACCTCAGCGAATCTAAAGTGGCCTTGGTTTACGGTCAGATGAATGAGCCACCGGGAGCCCGGATGCGCGTTGGTCTGTCTGCTTTGACGATGGCCGAGTATTTCCGGGATGTGAACAAGCAAGACGTGCTGCTGTTTGTGGACAACATTTTCCGGTTTGTGCAAGCTGGTTCTGAAGTGTCCGCACTCTTAGGTCGGATGCCTTCGGCGGTGGGATATCAGCCAACTCTGGCTACGGAAATGGGTGAACTACAAGAACGGATTACTTCTACCACTGAAGGCTCTATTACTTCGATTCAAGCAGTATATGTACCGGCGGACGACTTGACCGACCCCGCACCAGCCACTACTTTTGCCCACTTGGACGCAACCACGGTGTTGTCTCGGAGTTTGGCTGCTAAGGGAATTTATCCCGCAGTAGATCCTCTAGACTCAACCTCAACCATGCTCCAGCCCAGTATCGTTGGTGAAGAGCACTATAATACTGCCCGGGCTGTGCAAGCCACTTTGCAGCGTTATAAAGAACTGCAAGATATTATCGCTATTCTGGGTCTGGATGAATTGTCCGAAGATGACCGCTTGACCGTGGCACGGGCTCGGAAGATTGAGCGTTTCTTGTCCCAGCCGTTCTTTGTGGCAGAAGTGTTTACTGGTTCTCCTGGTAAGTATGTGAAGCTGGAAGACACTATCAAAGGATTCAAGATGATCCTGTCTGGGGAACTGGACGATCTGCCGGAGCAAGCATTTTATCTGGTGGGCGATATTAATGAGGCGATCGCCAAAGCCGAAAAAATGAAAGCCGAAGGCAAGTAATTTTATTTGCTGTTGACTGTTGAAGCTTAGTGGTTGTTTGTTGTTTGTTGTTTGTTGTTTCAAACTAATAACGAATAACGAATAACATTCAACGGTCAACGGTCAACGGTCAACGGTCAATTATTGACAATCAATCCTTGATAAATAAATTATGACCCTAAATGTTCGCGTAATTTCTCCAGATAAGATCATCTGGGATGCTTCGGCCCAAGAAGTCATTCTGCCCAGTACCACTGGTCAGCTTGGTATTTTGAGCGGTCACGCCCCTCTGTTAACGGCGTTGGATGTGGGTGTGATGCGGGTACGTCCAGAGAAAGATAAAGATTGGGTGGCGATCGCCCTCCTCGGTGGCTTTGCCGAAGTGGAAAATAACCAAGTCACGATTTTAGTTAATGGGGCCGAACTCGGTGAGTTCATTGACAAAGAAGCTGCCCGTAAAGCTTATGCTGAAGCGGAGCAAAATCTCCAGGCGGCAGCTAATGGCACCCGTCAGCAACAAATTCAGGCCAAGCAAGCTCTGAAAAGAGCCAGAGCTCGTCTGCAAGCCGCTGGCGGTATGGTTCCCGCTTAATTTAAGCTGATAAATTAAGCTTAATTTAGACTTAAGCAAAGTAATCAAAACCCGATTTCTTCTGAGAAATTGGGTTTTTGCTTTATGCCTGATACCAAAGTATCGGTGAATGCTTTTTATTTGATTTCCTATAATCCCACAGATTCTAATAAAGGTTGGATGGTTTCCCAGGTAAGTCCTTGCTCAATGTAAATGGGATTTGTGGGATTGAACGGAGCTTGTAGGCGATCGATGGTTAAAATTTCTGCGGTATCGGGAAGTACCGGTACATCTGGGTCAAAAGCAGTGGGACGCATTAAAGAACTAGAATATCCTTTGAAAATGGCAATTTCATCCGCTTCCCCATCAATTTCTGCTTTCACAATTAGCACTTCAGTGGGACGTTTAATTGTGTATTTTTCTAATCGTTGAATGATTGGCTCTGTCATTTTAATTCAAGTTTTAATTCAAGTTTATTGTTGATGTGGTGGGAATTGCCCGCTATTGTCCTCTCAATTATATCAAACATCAGAAATTATTGCTACAATTATTGCTAAAATTGCGAGGTTATTTTGGGCGCAAGCATTGCGCCCCTATGCCTTTTCTATGAAAAACGGTATTAAATGAGGGGTTAAACCGGGTTTGTTCCGGTATCATTGGCCATAAATGCGATCGCATAATGCCGCAATAGAGGAGGTAGCACATAAGATTTTTCGGTTTTTTCAATTAAACAACGCCTGGTTAAAGATTGCAGGGCATTGAGTAACTCTGACGCTGAAATATGATTAGCTTCTAGCAACATAGCCAAAGTGACTGGTTTTTCTTCCTTAGCTAACCGGGAAATCACCTCTATTTCCATTTGCGATAACCGCTTAAATTGTGGCGCTAAATTATCGGCTAAATCTTCCGTTAATAAAATAGTATTCTCTAAGAATAACTCCCTAGGGCTGAGATCCAAGTCTTGCATCAAATTGGCCAAGATTTTTAACCATAAAGGATTGCCTTGGTACAATCAGCGATCGACTCATCTCTGAACTAGGAATCCCTCGATCTTGAAATATTTTTAGCGCTGCGTTGTAGTTTAAGCCCCGAAGTTTGAGGCTGTGAATGGGATGAAAATCGCTGTTGTGCTGGGGAACTTGTCTCGGTTGTTCCCACCCAATTAGTAAAAAGCAACTTTGATGGGATAATTCCTCAATTTGTTTAAAAAAAGTGGCATAATCCTGGGTTTCCGGTTTATATTCTCCCGCCGATTTTCCCGGACTAAATAGGTGTTGAACATCATCGAATACGACTAAACAACGATGCTTTTGTAGATATTTAATCAGAGATAAAGGCTGAGGGTTCTTTTGACCTAATTGGATTTCTGACCGCTGGGAAAAAAAATCAATTAGACTGGTTTCCAGTTGGGCAAAATTGGGGCATTTTTCCAGACTGCGCCACACTACATAGTCAAATTCATCTTTAATTTCGCGGATGAGTTCGGTTGCCAAGGTCGTTTTGCCAATGCCACTCATCCCCTCGATGGTGACAAGGCGGCAATTTTCTTGAATGACCCATTGTTTCAAGGTTTTTAGTTCATCGGTGCGGTCATAACAAATCCGCAAATCTGGCATTTCGCTCAAATCTTGATGCAGGGTTTCTGTTGCGGTGGCTTGAGGATTTTTCCGATTATTTTCGCTTTTGGTTATATCTGAGAAAGGTAAAGTTTCTCGACAAAAATTTACGCTACCAATTTTTACAGAATCTCGATGAGAATTATCGGAAAAAATAGAAATTTGCAACCTTTCCATTGTGGATCGTAAATTGGATTTACGGATATTTTCCCCCAACATTTCTGATAGGATTTGCCACAACTCAGAACCCACATTCCTCACATGACTTTCCGAACAATGAGACTCATCAGCGATTTCTTGGTATGTCTCACCTTGGATTGTCCCTCGCAGTACCGCTTCTTGCAAGTCATCGAGGTGCTGACCTGTCTTGGCGAACACCAGATCGTCGGCAAGTTTTAACATTTCCTTAAAATTCATGCGCTTTGGTCAATGTCAGGGTTTGCCTATTATATCCGACATTTTCCTACATTTTCCTACATTTTCCGATCTCAGTCAATCATTGCCGCATAAACTCCATACAAAATGCTACTTTTTCCGACTGGTTAAATCGATATCAATCAAATATCATCAAAGAGTACATTAACCTCAGAAGCCAATGTCTCAAGTTCTACCCGTTAGTCAAAAAACTCTTCATCCAGAAAATACTGAGCCAATCCTGGATCCCAAATCAATGAGTTCTGAACTGCCGTTTCAGGAGATTTCTCAAGGATTATATAAGGAAATTTCTGAGTCACTTTTAAAGGCTCAAAAAAACGAGGATGGTACTGTCCCAGGTTTTTGCATTTGTTGTATCCAAGGTTGTTGTGTCAGCCATTGCTGTATTCAATGTATGAAGATGAATTAAATGAATATCATTCGCAGAGTTAACGAATATGTACTATCCAAGTCAGTATAATCATTTATTTGAAACCACAACGGTTACTGGAAAGCCAATTAGATTATTGACTAACCTTTTTTTTGGCGCATCGCTCCAAGTCAATGAAGCAGTCTATCAAATTTTTAAAGAGGGAGAAAAAAATGGAGAAATTCAGAAAAAATATTTAAATGCTAATGTTTGGCAGTATTTGCTCGACAAAGGTTTTGTTTGGACTAAATCAACCTCCGAAGATGCGATGATTGAAAGTTTATTTAGTAGGCAATTGAACGGAGATGGAATGGCTGCCCATTTAAAAGGTGGGGATTATGGTTTCATCACTTCTCTGAACTGCAATTTAGCTTGTCCCTATTGTTTTCAAAGAACCAAGGCAGACTCTTGCGGAGTTTTAACTCCAAAACAAGTAGACTTAGCTTTCAATGTTATAGAAAGTCGTGAAACTAAAATTAAGAGTCTTGTCAAAGAAAACAAAAACTTTTTGCCAAAAATTTCAATTACTGGAGGTGAGCCTTTACTACGCAACAAAGCGAACTTAGAAGTTCTAGAATACCTGCTTGAACGCCTGGGGGCTTTACAGTGGCCATACAGTATTACTACAAATGGAACAGAATTAGCTAAGTTTGTAAAGAATCGTTCTTTAGAAAAAAACTGCAATCACATCCAAGTGACTTTAGATGGCCCGGCTGAAATTCACGATCGACGGCGTTGCTTTCGTAATGGTGCGCCTTCATTTGAAAAAATTTGTTCGGGAATTGATGCAGCTTTGTCAGCTAACTGGCCAATTGTCTTACGGGTGAATCTAGATATAGATAGCGTTAAGTTTATATCTAAACTCGCTCGATTCGTCCAAAAGCAAGGATGGTGCAACGAGCCACACTTTTACGCTTATGTATCGCCCGTAACAGATCATGGCAATATCGGTGATTATCAGAATCCTAATGAAGCAGATTTGCTGGTTAAGCTATTGGAGATACTTCAAGAAAGTCCAGAGGTAAGGGAAGTTTTTGATATTCGGCATTTTCGAGGATTTAGTTATGTAGAGCAAATGCTGAATAAAAAACCACGTTATCCTATTTTTTACCGATGTGAAGCTGTCCGAGAAATGTATATTTTCGATCCAAAAGGAGATATTCATGTTTGTCTTGAGGCAGTTGGAGATCCGTCGTTTCGTATTGGTGGATACGATCCAGACTTGAGTTTGAATGATGCGTCAGTAGCTAAATGGACAGAAAGAAATGTTATGAAGTTGGATAAGTGTGGCAACTGTAAAGTCCGCTTCATCTGTTCTGGTGGTTGTGCTTTTGAGGGATTTAACTACCCAGAGCAAATTCACTGTATGCCTTTCCTGGAAGAAATAGATATTGCATGGGAATACTACGTTAAAAATAAGCCAGAATTATTTAATTAAAGGCGTTGTCTTGCATAGCTATTAAAAAGCGATCGCCCATCTATCCTATAAAAAGCGATCGCCTCCGGGACGCTGCGGAATCGCCTCCTAATTTACTAAAAATCTGATTCACTCCCATTGGCACAAAGAACACAAAGAACTTTAATTCTCTTCCTCTGTGTTCTTTGTGCCAATAGGAGTGAATTATTACTTCTCCTAAAAAGCGATTCCCTCTCCTGAGCTGCGCGATTCCGCAAAGCGGACGAATGGCGCGAATCGCTCACCAATCCGAAGTAGTAAGTTATTGAGTTATTCTATATTTAGATCGGAAATAATTAGATAGAAGGCAATGAGTCAAACTGCCGGAGGTGACAACCAAAAATGGATATCGCACATAAATTGGAACTGCTGAAAGAAACTTATTCTGAACCAGACGAACTCGATCGCATGGTCGGGAAACTGCTAGAAGTAGCGCTGAGTCAGCACAAACTACGGTTACAGCGGTACGAGCAAGAACTACGGGAATTTGAACAGCGTTATGGGATGGGGTCGGCAGCATTTTATCAGCAATTTGCAGCGGGTGAACTTGGGGATGCCATTGACTTTTTTGAGTGGTCGGGGTTGTACGAACTACGCCAAGACATTGTGGAAAAAATTCGCAAATTGGAGCGAGTCGCGTGAATAATGCCCGCGATTATATCGAGCGAATTAGAACACTAATTGTCTCAAATCAACAAGTGGTAAGCTGGGCGATCGCCCGCGAAGAAGCCCAGGGAGACCGGGGGATGTTTCGATATCGGTTAACCTTGCAAGATGGTACTTTTTTAGAGTTATTCGAGTTTTTTATCGTCACAGAAGCAGAAGTGCAAGTGACAAAATATAGCTTTCACTGGCAAAATTCTGATGGTCAGTTAAGGAAGCGTTGGGATAACGCCGCACACCACCGGGAAATCTCCACTTATCCTAACCATGTTCACGACAAAACCGAAGAAAATGTGCTGCCACATCAGCCGATTAATACTGAACAACTGTTGGCGATCGTTACTAGGGAGATAATTGATTAAAATCTTAGTCTTGGCATCGTCAAGTAACTTCCTTTGTGTCCGGCAGAGTTCTGTGGTAAATTGCTGATTCTCTCGTAAAAAGCGATCGCCTCCCGAACGCTGCGGAATCCCCTCCTAATTTACTGAAAATCTGATTCACCACAAAAGCACAAAGAACAAAAGCACAAAGAACACAAAGAAGGTCAAGTAACTTCCTTTGTGTCTTTGGTGTCAATGGGAGTGAATTATTCCTTCTCTGAGTTATGCGATTCCCTCTCCTGAGCTGCGCGAACGCTCACCAATCCGAAGTAGTGAGTTATTGAGTTATTCTGTATTCTATATATATTTAGATCGGAAATAATTAGATATAAGGCAATTAGTCAAACTGCCGGAGGTGACAACCAAGAATGGATATCGCACATAAATTGGAACTGCTGAAAGAAACTTATTCCGAACCAGACGAACTCGATCGCATGGTCGGGAAACTCTTAGAAGTGGAACTGAGTCAGCACAAACTACGCCTACAGCTACTGATGCCATCGAAGCGTTTTAAACTGTGATATCTTTTCGGTTTGTGGAGTGGTTGCAGCACGCGGAAGGACGTATTTGCCGCTGATAAAAATAGTTTAGACTTTATTTGGGCTTAAAATTTGTTTTAGTCCCGTTATATCCCGTTATAAGATTAGGATTAAGTTTATCAGTCATGGCTTGGTTTTTCCCTTTTACTTATTCATCTAAGCAACCGGATATATTTCCCGGTATATCCTCAGCTTACACCCTGGCAGAATCCTCGGCAACTATACTATAAATAGTCACAAGAAATAATCACAAGTATTCAAAATAGCAGGTACTAAACAATGGTACGTTTAAAAGTTTGGCAGTGGGTGGTTTTAGCCCTTCCTGTAGCCCTGATTGTTGCGTTTCTCATGGTAGCAGCGGGAACCCAAATTAATGAATGGGGGATTAATTGGATTTGGGGAGTTGTCACCCTAATGTTAGTTGGTTGGCGATCGCTTCTAGTCCGCTGGACGCGCTCGCAAATTGACGAGGTAGAAGCGGCGATCGCTTCTATGAATGAAAAAATAGAAATAATCAATGAGGAAACTAAACAAAAACTGGGGGCAGATGATGCTATTAAAAAAGCAGAAGCGGCATTACAAAAAATCTTAAAAGAGTCTCAAAGCGCTCGCCCGATATGGGATGATTGGCAAAATTTTTGGCAACAATGTCAAGACTTGGTGACAGCAGTTGCCCATATTTATCACCCAACAGTAAAATACCCGTTGCTGAATATTTATGTGCCTCAAGCTTATGGTTTAATTCGGGGCACCGTAGACGATATGGATCGGTGGATGCAGCAATTATCCCCGGTACTGAATCAAGTCACTGTGGGGCAAGCGTATCAAGCTTATGAAATTTATCGCAAATTAGAACCTTCGGCCCGCAAATTAATGCAAGCGTGGGGGTGGGCACAATGGTTGATGAACCCAGCAGCAGCAGCAGCGCAAGTTGCTAGTAAGAAATATAGCGAACAAGCTAATCAGCAATTATTGGCAAACTTGAGTTTTATGGTGCGGGAAGCAGCCCTGCGAAACCTGTGTCGGCAGGCGATCGCACTCTACGGAGGCAACCAAATCCCAGGGGAAACTTTGGCGGTATCTACTCCTAGTTTGCCGAAAGCAAAAACGCAGACTTTACAAGAAATTTTAGCCGCTGCCGCTCCCCTGGAACAAGTGGAGCAAAAGCCGGTGAATATTTTATTGGTAGGCAGAACTGGGGCGGGGAAAAGTAGCCTAATTAATACCATATTTCAGGCAGAATTAGCCGCAGTGGATTTGTTGCCGAATACCGATCGCATTCAAAGTTATTTCTGGCAAACGGACACCGGAGAAACTCTGACTCTTTGGGATAGTCCCGGTTATGAACAAGTGAATAAATCCGAGTTTCGCGACCAAGTATTAGAATATGCTAATAATGCGGATTTATTATTACTGGTGACTCCGGCATTAGATCCCGCTTTGCAAATGGATGTGGATTTTCTCAAAGATATTAAAGCAGAGGTGCAAGATTTACCCGCGATCGCAATTGTCACTCAGGTCGATCGCCTGCGTCCAATTCGCGAATGGCAACCTCCTTATGATTGGGTTTGGGGCGATCGCCCGAAGGAAAAATCAATTAGAGAAGCGGTAGAATATCGCACGGAAGTGTTAGGAGAATTCTGCGATCGGGTGTTGCCGGTGGTCAGTTTTGACCCGAAAAGCGAGCGGCAAGGGTGGAATATTGATAGCTTATCTTTAAGTTTGATAGAGGCGATCGCGCCGGTCAAACAATTACGGTTAGCCCGGTTTTTCCGAGACTTAGAAACTCGTACCGTTGCCGCCGCCAAAATCATCGATCGCTACACATTTCAAATGTCCACCACCCAAGGGCTAACCGCTTTATTAAAAAGTCCGGTATTGCAATTTATTTCCACTTTAACTACCGGAAATCCCACCTTAGCCTATTTATTAGCAGAAAAAATTCCCATTGAACAGTTGCCGATGGTAATTGGTAAATTACAAATGGCTTATGACTTGTTTACCTTATTAAGTAACGACAATAATCAGGTCAATTTTGAATTACTGGCAATTTGGCCATTGTTATTAGAAAATCCTGCCTCTCCTGACCGGAATGCTTGGGCATTTGGTCATGGTTTAGTAGAATATTGGACAAAAAATTTAACCGTGGATCAATTGCGGGAAAGAGTGGGGTATTATTTGCAACAACAGGGGGTATTTTTGGCAAACACATAAATGATATTATCCCTATCATCCCTGTTTATATAAGTCTTGTCGGGTGGGCAAAATGAGCGAATTACTCAATGAACTGTGAAGTTGGAAAAATTTGCCCACCCTACGATGTCTAAATGGGATCGCCCTAACCGCGCTGGCGAGGCAAAGCCTCTCAACTGGCATTCCCAGGGAGACCCTGGGAACGAGAGTAAGCTAGGCAAAATCTGTGTAAGCTTTTATTTGTAAGGCTTTCAGTCAATGGACACAACTGGACTCGAACCAGTGACCCCTACGATGTCAACGTAGTGCTCTAACCAACTGAGCTATGCGTCCTCACGATTTCTAAAGATAACACAAGTATTTAGAAAAATGCAAGAGTTTTGGCAAAATTTTTTGCAGATTTTTCGCAGATTTTCTAAATCATGGCCTTGATCGCCGTTCTCCCACCGCCGCAATTCCCACCCCAGTCAGCAATACAGCCGCACCGAGAAAGACTTGGGCAGGGGGAATTTCCCGGAAAACCAGATAACCCAAGCAACTAGCGATCGCCGGTTCAAATAAAATTGAAAGCGTGACTAAAGTGGGGGATAGCCAGCGCATTGCCCAGTTAAAGCTGGTGTGACCGACGAGTTGGGGCAAAAGCGCCATCAATAATATATAGAGATAAACCGGGGTGGGATAGCCACTGTAAGAACTGCCAACTAATATCGGCATGGGTAATAAAACGATCGCCGCAGTGGTGTAGGCGATCGCCCCATAACTGTTGACGGTTAAACCGCGTTTTTGGGCTTCCCGACCTAATAGCAAATAGAAACTAACCGCCCAAGACCCTGCGATCGCCAGAAAGTTGCCTAATAACGGATTGCTGCCCGCATGGTTGCCACTATCCGCTAAACCAATAATCAGACCTCCGGTCAGGGCGATCGCAATTCCGGCGATGGTTTTCCGGCTAATTTTTTCTTTCAGCCAGACCCAAGAAATTAACGCCACCCATACCGGGTTAGTCGTGACTAAAGCAGTAGAAGCAGCGATCGAAGTATAAGCTAAAGAACTAATCCAACAAGCAAAGTGAATTCCCAAAAATCCCCCAGCGGCGATCGCGTAAGGTAATGCTTTTTTCCAGTCTGGGCTGCGGGGAATATAGCGCCAAGTGGGGACTAAAATTAATGATGCCAAAGATAACCGGGACGCGGCTAAAACTAAACTAAAACCAACTTCCCGCTTTCCCGCTGCGGCAAACGCCAAGCGACTCCAAATTGATGCCGTGGAAACAGCCAAAATTCCCAACCCTAAAATAAAGATAACTTTGGCCATCGATGGTTTCATAGGGGTCAAACTATTGTACCTGCAAATTTTACAGCAAATTTCTATTGGTTAAACCACAAATATCCCTAGGGGCGAACCATTCCCGCTGATAAATTATTGGTTAACAGCAGAAGCCGATCTCTACCATATCCTTGACTAGAGTGTAAAATAAACTGATGGGTAACAGTTTTACTTCAGCATCAATGCCCTGATTTTTATCCACAATTTAAGTGGAGAATTTTGCCAATTTATGATTAATGCAACCATAAGCCCCAGCCCAATCGCTATAGCACTTCTCGGAGTGATGAAGTACAAAAAAAGCTGTCCCGAAACGCGCTGGCGAGAATCCAGAAAAACTCTGTACTTCATCCGGATAGTAACCGCTATATGTCACCCAAACAAATATGATTGTTACTCAATAATTTTATGATTTTTTTATTATTTTTAATTGAGTAAATAATTCACTCTAAATGCTTAACTTGCACTGAGACTATCTTTTCTAACTTATCAGCAATCTCTGTACGATGACATCGCTTTGGATCTAATTCTGCACATAGCAATAACACAGTACCATTTTGAGCAAGTTCTGCTACTTTTTTTAAAGCAATTTCAGCAGCTTTCTCATCAGGAGGAATCCAATTAGGTTTTCCTGATATATTACCCAAATTAGTTTGAGAAATATATTGAACTTTTTTCGATAAACATAAATTTTTTATTTCTTCCCCATACCATTTACGACTCCAAGCTCGAGGTTTCATTCTCACATCGATCACGTATTTTACATGATAATCTTCTAGATACTCAATAAATCGATCATAATTTTGGCGATTTCCATAGCCAAAGGTAAGAATATTATTCTTTTCATGTTTTTTCAGCATATATTTATTGCTCTCCCTGTCAAAACAAAGACAAAGTAAGTTGTTGATGAGCGTCAATCTTTGGTGGATAAAATAATCCAATAATCATAAAAATATCTTTATGATCTTTAAGATTGCCTACTAGAAAGTATAAATCTTTTTGGGATAAAAAATCTAGTTTTTCTTTAACTTTTTTAGCCGCTTCTTCCTCTCGCTCTTGTTTGGTAGTTTTTTTTGAAGAGTCCCGACATTTTCTATATAACTGTGATATTTCCCAGTCACTAATACTGTAACGATGATTGGTTTCATCGTTTTCGATAAATTTATAGCCAAACTTATAAGGAATTTTTTCTAATTCTTCAGGAGGTTCAAAAAGATCCATTTGATTCAAAATAGTTTGTTGCTTGGGGTGCCAATTTCTGCTAGTTTGCTCAACATAGGATTTTTCGATTTTTGGTTTGATTAAACCTAAAGATAGATTTTGCTCCCTTAATTCTTGAGTAGAACTAATTTTTAGTGGCAATATAAGAGATTTTCTTTCAGCCCAATCTTTTTTTATTCCTGTACCTACTTTTCTAATTACCTTAATTGAACTATCTTCTATTCGATAACTTTTTTTTCGATAATCTTTATCATTTTTTTCTATTTTAGCATTAATAATCGACCATCTAGGATACCGTTGATCAAAATCCAGTTGACGATAACGAATTGGATAAAGTCTAATCCACTGAATTGGGTTTTCTTGATCATCTAAAAGGACTCCCGCCGTGCAAACAGTTTCGCGATATTTTTTGCTAATCGATGGGTAAGTTTTCGTGGCGATTAAAATTTTTCTGAGTTCCATAAGTAAGTCTTATTTGTTCAAATTATAATGTGGTTAGCTAAGTTTACCACGGATTGCCAACCATGATAAAAGCAGACCAAAAATAGGGATGGGATAAATTTTCTGGTCGCAAATTTTTTAACGCTGGTGGTAGGACAATCCGAGAATTTGTCCCATGCAGTTCTCCATTTTCTATATACACTTTCCCTTGCAACATAGCGATTTGCGCTGCTCGCAATGCTTCGGCTTTAATTGGGGCAGTTTGTAAAGACTGATAAAACTCATTCATCAAGGATAAAGTGCCCATATCGCTGACATACCAAAGACTGGCTAAAGCTGATTTTACCCCACTATTCACCGCTAACCCCGCAAATCCTAATTCCACATTTTCATCCCCGATCGCGGTATTACAAGCACTCAAGACTAATAACTCTACCGGAGGCTGATTTAAGTGGAGTTCTCCTATCCGATCTAAGGTCAATTTATCCTGCCAAAACCTAATATAAGAATTACTCGGATCTCCCGGTAAAAATTCCGCATGAGTAGCCAGGTGAATAATGGGAAACTGATTACTTTGATGCTGCGATCGCAAATTTTCAAGGGTAAACTCTTCATTTAAAAAAGATTTCCCAAACCATAACTCTTGGGTAATCTGCTGTAACTCTAATGGCACCGCTGGCAAGGGCGATAAATCCCCAAATTCTGAAGCCCCCATTGCCATCACTGGGGAATCTTTAATATCTTGATAAACGGTTTCCGTTAAATTAAACGCCGGAATCAAACCCAAACCATATTTTTCCACTAAAAACTGCTGCCCATCATGCAAAACTGCCCAAGGAAGAGTCCGCAAACCCGCCCCCACACAAAAAATTAAAGTATCAATCCCTTGTGCTTGTAATTCTAACTCCACAGGAGCAATAATCCATTGATACAGTTGTTGGGCAGTTTCTAAATAAGTGGTGCGATTTCTTCTAATGGGATTAGTAATTTCTAACCGTAGCTGATTAGCTGTATTAACCAGCAATTCTTTGTGCGCTTCTGGGATACTTTGCCGAATCACTTGACGATTCGGCAATACTAACAAAATTTCCAGTTGATTAGTGGTTGGCAACAAATAAATCAGGGCGGGAATTTGGCCGGTTTGCTCTCCTCGCAAAGCCAGAGTATCCGCTATTTCATCAGCGTTTAGAGAAATCTCTGGTAATTCCTTTTGAAAATAATTGACATATTCATTCAACCACTGTTGCTCAATTGTTTGAACCGCATGGAGAAAATCACCCTCATTTAGCAGTTCTTCCATGCTGTGTGTATCATGGCCAGCGGCAATTTTTATCGGTTGGCTGACTTCAATATTCCCCGGAATATCCGGCAATAATACGGATTTACCCTGGGCTAAACTGCCCGGATTGACCGCCAAAAAAGACTACTAAAAATGGCTAAATTAGCGATGAATTTACCTTTGACTATTTGGGATAAAAATCTATGATTTTGCATGGTTTTTATTTGTTTGTGTAATGGTAAAGATCGCAATATATTTTGGCTGGTGAAACCACCGAATTGAAATCAACGGTTTCACTGAAGACAAATCACCGTTCAGGTTTATTTTTGCTGAAAGGGAATTTTGATCGCAAACTCTGTTTCTTCACCTTTCTTTGAATAACAAGTTAAATCTCCTTTATGTTTATCCACAATAATATGCCGACTAATTTTTAATCCTAACCCGGTTCCTTTCCCTTTTGGTTTAGTGCTAAAACCCGGATCGTAAAGCTTGCCTTGGACTTCTTCACTCATTCCCGATCCATTATCATAAATACGAATTAGAGCGAATTTGTTAATAATAGACTTAGGGGCGATCGGGGCTAAATAACCGTGACCTCCGGCACCCGTTGCGCCGATATCGGGTAAAGTTTCCTCACATAATATTTCAGTTTTAACTCTAATGATACTTTCTGATAAAGTGGTTTTATCTGGGTTTTGGCGATATTTTTGCTCTAGGGCATCAATGGCATTATGTAAGAGATTAATAAATACTTGATTCAATTGTCCAGCATAGCATTCAATGAGAGGTAAATCTCCATATTCTTTAATCACTTTAATCCCCGGTCGTCCGGCTTTGGCTTGCAAGCGATTTTGCAACAGCAGTAAGGTGCTATCGATTCCTTGGTGAATATCAAAGGCTTTTTTCTGAGACTGATCTACTTGGGAAAATGTTCTCAGGGAAAGCACAACTTGACGAATTCGGTCAGCCCCTAATTGCATCGACGATAAAATATTAGTAAAGTCTTGGGTAATAAAAGAAAAGTCAATTTCTTCTAACATTTCCTGAATATCAGGATCCGAGGGACTCGTCTTTTTTTGGTAAATTTTAACCAGTTCTATGATATCCTCGAAATATTGGCGAGCATAGCCGATATTGCCATAAATAAAGCTGATAGAGTTATTGATTTCATGGGCTAGTCCAGCGACGACTTGCCCTAAAGAAAACATTTTTTCCGTATAAATTAATTGAGTTTGGGTTCGGTGCAGTTCTTCTAAGGTTTTTTCTAGTTTGATCGCTTGCTGCCTAGTCTGTGCTTCTGATTGACGCAGTTCAGCTTCCATGCGTTTGCGATCGCTAATATCCAAACCCACAAACACGGCTTTTTGTCCTTGGTGATATTTTTGCCCCACAATCAAATAATTGCGATATTCTTGCTGAAAAGGAATATTCACCTCTGTAGAGATAGTTGATTCAGAAGTGGCAAAGAATTTTTGCACCAAGTCATAAAACTTAGTGCTATTTTTAGTGCTACTTTCTATAAAGCCAATTTCTTGTCCAATAAAACTGTGTGGCGGCAAATTAAAAGCGTTGGCTAAGTGCTGATTCACACCCAGATAACGCAAGTCCGCACCGACCCAAGACACTAATCCAGGGACAGCATCTAACACGGCGTGAAGCTGCTCATTGGTTTCTTGTAAAGCTTGCGCCGCTTGTTTGCGATCGCTGATATCCCGGACAAATGCACAATAATATTCCTCCCCTTGAAATGCCAGGTAATTAACTCTAACTTCGACAAAAATAGTCGTACCCTGATTAGTATGATAGGTGGATTCAAAAGTTAAAGGATGGGATTGCTGGAACGCCTGCCAATGTTGCGACCAAATCGGCGGGGAAAATCCCGGATCGATCTCGTCAATTGTTAAAGCCAGCAGTTCTTCTTTGCGATAACCCAGCAAATGACCGGCAGCTTCATTGGCATAACTTAACTGACCATTGGATTTAATCCAAAATATCGCATCCGCTGCTTGATCCGTGGCAAATTGGTGCAGAAATTCCGATTGTCGCCGCACCTCCAGTTCTTCAACTAAGTTCTGGCAATCAGCGATCGCCTCAATAGGTTCTATAGGTTCTACGGATAAAATTAAACCTCCCACTTTTCCCTCATTATTATACCAAGGTTGAATTTGCCAAGACAGCCAATCGGTTTGACCATTATTTTTTAGCCTCGGTTCTTGGTAGGAAGCGGCAACTCCCCTAGCGATACAACTTTGACATATGGTTTGAACATTTTCGTTCAAGAAAGGAAAGACCTGGTAATGATTTTGACCAATCAGTTCTGAATGGCCAAACCCCCAATTTTGTTGCCAACGGCGAGAAACGGCTAAATAATTCATTTGGCAATCAACCATCGCCATTGATGCGGGCATATATTCTAGGAATTGGCGAAATCTTTGTTCCGTTGCCAACAATTCTGCTTTTAATTCTTGGTAATTAGGAAGTTTTTCTGCTTGATTGGGCTGCGGTCCCGGTAATAACATAGCCATAGAGGTAAGTAAATTCGCAAAAATCATAAACATGGGAAAAGATGATCGAATAGCCGCTAACAAATGACGGCTAACCCTAAAAATTCCAACTTACTCAAAAAGTCAATAGCCAAAGCCAATTAAGCCAATTTTTGAGTTCCGGTTAAATTGATCTGGTTAGACTGACTCTGGTTTTGATTAGTCGGTGATGCGAACCCCTTAAATTGGAATGTTTATCCTGGCTGCACCCTTTCAGCTTTTTGAAAAACTCATATTTTGGTGAAAATAACACTAAGACTAATTTCTCTGTAATAATTTTGGCATTGAGGAGCAACCGGTGAATTGCTCCGTTTAAATACCCTAGAGGTCATAGCTAAGTCCTATATAAGTGCTAGATCCTGAGGCCGATCCCCTAAATTTGAGTAACCTGCTTTTCGCCAATGGTTTTTTGGGCTACCAGGTTATTTGATTGATTTAACCGGATATGGATTAGTGTAACATTTTTGGCCAAAATTTTTGCCTAAAGTTTTTTTATTTTCAGGGGACACCTTGAATAATTGTTTTTCAGTCATTGCCCAATCATGGTGATTTTTCCTCACTTGCCTCACTTAGGTTATGGCGATGATTTGGCAAATTCCGTATTTTCTCGGAGGCAGGGGATCGCCCATCCGTAACGAGGAATGATCGCCCATCCGCAACGAGGAGCGATCGCCCATCCGCAACGAGGAGCGATCGCCTCCACTCAGGTTCATCAGCCCTAAAATAAATAATTTTTATCAACAATGTTAAAAAATGTCCTGAAAACTCAGCTATTTATGACAATAAATTTTATCAATTAAACTCTATTTTTTTAGATAATGTAATTTTTATTTTTACATACAACCAAAATATTTTATATTTATTTATTGCCAGACATCCGATTTTAATAGCTTGATTTTATATTAATAGATAATTTTAGCGGATAAATTTTTATTTTAAAATTTTATGGCGACGATTTTGAGGTTAATTTGGGCGCAATGCTTGCGCCCCTACAGATGCCAAATCACCAGATGCTTCTTGGGGCGCAATGCTTGCGCCCCAAATGAGTGCATTTTTAATTATAAATAGTATAAATCAATTTATTATGAATAATAATTTAATCAAATGTCCTGAATTTAACTAAAAGAAGCGGGTGGTAAGTGGGAAAGACAGAGGACAGAATTTAAATAAATTTCAAATGAGCCAACAAGTCATAATATTAGAAAAAGGGATCTAAGTCAATACCGGGAAGCAAAATCATTAATTTTGCTCTTAAAATTAAACCATAAAGCTAAATAATTCTTATGATTAATAAAACTAAATATTTTTTGATTGACTAATTGGTAGTATAAAATATAATTAACCTCAACCCCTTACTTCCCAGACAATGATCGTATTAGAGGCATTTACATTTGCCACAGTGATGTGCGGTTTTTTCGGGATCATCCTGAAAAAGAACCTGATGATGAAGATCGTCTCGATGGATGTGATGAGTACCGGAGTGGTTGGTTACTATGTACTGATGGCATCGCGAGATGGCTTGGTGACACCTATTCTTGGCAACACCAAAAATAATGCTACTTATGCCGATCCAGTGCTGCAAGCGGTGATATTGACAGGGATCGTGATCGGGTTTTCGATTCAAGCATTAATGCTGGTCGGCGTGATGAAGCTGGCCAAGAATAACCCCACCTTGGAAAGCAGCGAAATCGAGAGAAATAATACCCCATGACTACCATAACGCTGGCATCATTCGCCCTTCCCTTGTTTATGGGGTTTAGCATTTATTTGCTCCCCAAATTTGACCGATACCTCACCCTGGGAGTCGCGATTTTTTCTAGCGCCTACGGGTTCTACCTGACTTTGACCAAGTTGTCATTAGCCCCGCAATTACTGGATAATTTCGGGGTGACATTATTAGTTGATGAATTAAGCGGCTATTTTATCTTGACCAATGGGCTGGTGACAGCGGCAGTGGTTTGCTACTGTTGGCAGCAGAATAAAAGCGCTTTTTTTTATACCCAAGCGGCTATTTTGCATGGCAGCGTCAATGCTACATTTCTCTGTAACGATTTTATTAGTTTATATGTGGCTTTAGAGGTCATCGGTATTGCCTCTTGTCTGTTGGTTGCATATGCTCGCACCGATCGCTCCATTTGGGTAGCTTTGCGCTATCTGTTTATCGGCAACACCGCGATGCTGTTTTATCTGGTGGGAGTAGCCCTGGTCTATCAAGCCCATCATTCTTTTGCCTTTACCGGGTTACGTGGGTCGCCCCCAGAAGCGATCGCCCTGATCTTAATGGCCATCCTGGCCAAAGCGGGAGTATTTATCTTGGGACTATGGCTGCCTTTAACCCACTCCGAAGCGGAAAGCCCCGTTTCAGCCTTGCTGTCTGCCGTAGTCGTCAAAGCCGGAATATTTCCCTTAGTCCGGATTGCCCTGATAATGCCAGAACTCGATCCGATCATTAGAATCTTTGGGGTGGGCAGCGCAATTTTAGGCGTCACCTACGCCCTATTTGAGAAAGATACCAAGCGGACGCTGGCATTTAGCACCATTTCTCAATTAGGTTTTATCCTGGCTGCGCCCGAAGTCAGTGGTTTTTATGTCCTGAGTCACGGTCTGGTCAAATCCAGCTTGTTCTTGATCGCCGGTAAATTACCCAGTCGCCAATTTTCAGAACTCCAAAATCAAGGGATTTCACCGGCACTCTGGGTGCCCCTGGCGATCGCCGGTCTTTCCATCTCCGGTTTTCCCCTGTTAGCGGGCTTTGGGGCGAAAGTGGTAGCCATGAAAAATCTGTTGCCTTGGCAGGAGATCCCCATGAATGTGGCCGCCGTAGGCACGGCGATCTACTTTGCGAAGTTCATCTTTCTGCCCCACCAAAGACAACTGGCGACAGGTAGTGGCCCGATCGCTCCCCAGCTTTTACACCAATTACACCAAGCAGAGGATCCGAAAGCCGGGAATCTCAAACCAAAGCAGGAATCTGGATTGCCGCTAGGATTCTGGTTCGCCATGATCATTCTCATTGGTGGACTAATTTTAGGCAATGGTTTTGAATACAAAGCTTACACCTTGGCCAATATGGGCAAATCCTTAGTCACGGTCGGCATTGGCTGGGCGGCGTATTTAATCCTATTTAAACGAGTCGCGCTCAAACTGCCTCGGACTCTGGAAAAATTAGAGCATTTAGCCGGAGTAATGAGTTTGATGTTAGTCGCCCTGTTTTGGATGGTCTTGGGAGTGGTAATGCCATGATTGGATATCTCGATATCATCTTGCGACTGACTATTTGGTTTTTGCTCACCGCCGATCTCAGTTCCGAGAATATTATTATCGGTGTCGCGATCGCCCTGCTGTTACCACGCAGCTACATCACTCCAGCCCCCTTGGGAGATTGGCTGCGGGCTCTAGGGGAGACATTGCGAGCCATTCCCCAGGCTTATATGGAGGCATTTGAAATGATCCTCCGCCCCCATCAATACGAAGATATGACGATGGAACAAGTCAAACCAAACCGAACTCCCGGTCTGATCTTCCTGGATATCTTTATCATTACCTTTACCCCGAAAACTATTGTTTTGAAATATCACCAAAATGGCTGGTATGAAGTGCATTGGGTGCGCCGGAGGCCAAAATGATTGACGTGCTACTTTTGCTAATGATTTTAGCTCTGCTCATCCCGATCTATGAAGCTTGTCAAGATGATAATATCTGGCAAAAAATGCTGGCATTTGCTAGTATTGCGACCAAAACTTCCATTATCATCTTAGTCATATCGATATTGCAGGATGATTGGATGATTGGTGTGGCCGGGGTGATCGTTCTGAGTGTGGGTAATGCCGGGTTGATGCTGCTGGCTCAACTGCTCAAACGCATGAATGATGTTTTAATTGATTCTGGTGAAAATAGATAAGCGATAAAATAAGCGATAAAAATAAACGATAAAAATTTTAACCATGCTTGACTTGATTAGTTATGGCTTGATTAGTTTAGGAGTATTCTTTTGGTTTTGGGGGACTTTTCCTCTAATCGGCGATCGCTCCGTATTGTTCAAACTCCATAGTCTTTCCGTCGCCGATACCCTCGGCTCTATGGCTATTGTGGTCGGATTACTACTGAAAATCCCCAAGGAATGGCCTTTGCTACTCTTAGCCCTAATTTCTTTAGCGATTTGGAATACGGTACTAGGATATGTTTTAGCCTACTGTTCCTCCGATCGCAGTCCAGCAGTTACTACAGGGGAGGATGATAGAGGGTGAAAATTAAACAGGGAAAATATAAAGGATGAAATAAAGGATGAAATAAAGGATGAAGTAAAGGATGAAGTAAAGGATGAAAATTATGGAACATGAAACCTATATTTATCTAATTACTGCTTTGATGCCCTTGACTGCTTGCATGGTAGTGGTTCAAGTTAATCCCTATCATGCTTTAGTAATTCGCGGCATATTAGGTGGAGTATCCGCTTTAGTTTATGCCATGTTTGGGGCAGCAGATGTGGCTTTGACCGAAGCTTTGGTGGGAACAATGTTGGCAATTACGCTTTATGCCGTAGCCGTGCGTTCCTCCCTGGTAATGCGTCTGGGGGTACTGGAAGATGAATTAACCTTAAAGCAGGACTCTTTGACCAAACTAATTGAAGAATTTCGGGCAATTTTTCGCCAACATTATATGCGTGTAGAACTCGTTCCTTATCAGGAGCCAGAGGACTTGCATCTGGCGCTGATGAAGAAAGAAATTCATGGCACCTGTGTTCAAAGGTCAGAAACCAAAGTAAATGCCACAGCAAATGCCACAGCAAATGCCACAGTAAATGTCACATTAAATGCAGCAGTAAATGCAGCAGTAAATGCCACAGTAGAAGCCAGCCTACATCCAAAAGCAGATCCAGCAGAAAGTACAAATGCAGCGGAAACTCCAGTCTATCAAACCACTATCCGACTGCAACGGCTGTATGAAATCATGCAAAGTAAACTGGTTTCATCAACAACACTCTTAACCTATATCAATCCAGTAGAATCAGGGGAAACACATTAATGAAATGGGTGTACATTGCCGCCGGAATCGCACTTCTCGTCAAAATGCTGTTGATCGACAATCCCTCCCCGAATTGGTCGGAAATTTCTGATCTGTCCATTGTAGAATTGGTGGTTAAAGACACCGGCGTACCCAATGCGGTTTCTGGGATCATTTTTATGAATCGCCTCTATGACACCATCTTTGAAGTGGTGGTATTTACGATCGCGATTATGGGTGCTAACTTTCTCCTCGCCAATGAACAACCTTTAGGTCATGTGAATCAATTCACCGATCAACCGTCCATTGTTTTAGCCCGTCTGGGTGCCACCATTTGCGCGTTCGTCGGCATTGAACTGGCCATTCGCGGCCACCTGAGTCCGGGGGGTGGTTTTGCTGCGGGAGTAGCCGGAGGAACGGCGATCGGCTTGATTGCTATTACCTCGTCCCCCGAACTGATGCAAAAAATCTATAAGCGTTGGAACGCCGCTACTTGGGAAAAAGTTTCCGTTTTGATTTTTATTGTCTTGTCAGTGATGACCCTCTCAGGACTACAACTACCCCAAGGAGATTTAGGTGCTTTAATCAGTGGTGGAGCAATTCCCTTGTTGAATATACTCGTCGCCCTCAAAGTGGCGTTGGGGTCTTGGGCTGCGGTCTTGATTTTTGTCCGTTATCGCGGATTATTGTAGGATTTTGTTGATTGTTGATTGTTGGTTGTTGATTGTTGGTTGTTGATTGGAGAAAGGGGAACAGTTATCAGGGAACGGGGAACGGAGGTTCGTAGGAGAGATTCCAAAAATTAATGCAACAGTAGGGGCGCAATGCTTGCGCCCAAATCAACCTTGTAATTGGAGCAATTTAAGTTTACGGGCAGAAATAAATGCACCACAGACCCCATTAGAGGAAAGAGGAAAGAGGAAAGAGGAAAGAGGAAAGAGGAGGCATA
>FWWL01001350.1_pt1 | contig 59048 bp, 48 predicted proteins | sample 2228331 | NCBI WGS metagenome assembly FWWL01 (sample SAMEA103939775, study PRJEB20133) | metagenome
GGCGAGGGGCACGGGCACTCCCGGCCGTACGAGGCGTGGGCCCGGTACCGGGAGTTCGTGGCGGAGGTGCGCGCGCGCATCAGGAGGGTGCTCCCGGAGGCCTATCTCGCCACCGAGGGCATATCGGACATCCTTTCGGCGGGGTTCGACGTCGTCCAGTCGCACAACGACTGTTGCGGCCCGTGTCCGGAGAAGAGCTTCCCGCTTCCCGAGATGACGCGTCACGCCATGCCCTGGCTGGCGCAGGCGAACGGCGCCGTCTATGCGGGCCGCAGGGACCTGCTGGCTCTGGCGCACGCCTGCGCGAGCCTGCTCGACCTTGCCTGCTTCTCCCGCATCCCGGAGGGGGAGTTCGCGGAGGCGATACGGTTCGCGCTGGATGTCCGCCGGCGGTCCGCGGAGCAGATGCGGCGGGCCGTGCCGGTCCGCTGCCGCGTCGCGGGCTTCCCGAAGCGGCGGGCGATGGCGCTCGCCGGGGACGCGCTTCTGGTCTTCTGCGCCGCGCCGGACGGTGCGTCCGGGGATTACGATATAAGACTGGAGCTTCCCGCCAGGCGCATCACCCCGCCCGTGCGCTGGGAGAGCCCGTCGGGGGGCGGCGTGCTTCCGGTCGATGCGGACGGCGGCGGCCTGCGCCTTCGCATCCCGGCGTGCGAGCTGGGCTTCGTCCACGCGAGGCTCCATCCGGCCCCGAACACGGAGGAAGAAGGATTGAGCAGATGAGCATTCTGGAGACGTTCAAGGACCCGCCCCGCCGGTACGGGCCCGTCCCGTTCTGGTTCCTGAACGAAAGGCTGGAGCCCGGCCGCCTGCAGTGGCAGGTGCGTCAGATGGAGTCGCAGCACGTCTACGGCGCGGTGATGCACGCCCGGCCCGGGCTCGTCACGCCGTATCTCTCGGAAGAGTGGTTCGCCGCCATCGGAGCCATCCTGCAGCAGGCGCGCGAGTGCGGGATGGAAATGTGGATCTACGACGAGTATCCATGGGCCAGCGGGATGGCGGAATACCGGGTGCCCCGGCTCCATCCGGACTTCCGCATCCGCGCCCTGGACCGTCTGGAGCGGGTGGAGGAAGGACCGGCCGCCGTCGAGTGGGATGTCCGGACGGAGCTGCCCTCCGACTGCGCGGGATTGGTGGGGGCCGTGCTGACTCCGATGCTGGACGGGAGGTTCACCGGCGCCGGGACGGATGTGTCCCGGCATCTGGAGGACGGAGCGCTCAGGCTCGAGCTGCCGGGCGGGGCCTGGCACCTGGCGGTGTTCTTCGAGCGGCTTTCCTGGAACCCTTACGGCGACGGGTTCGGGCGCCTCCCCGTCACCGACCTGATGCATCCCCGCGCGGTGGAGGAGTTCATCCGCCTCACGCACGAGGAGTACCGCCGCCGCTTCCCGGAGCATCTCGGCGCCACCATCACGGCGACGTTCACGGACGAGCCCCCCGCCGACACTCCCGGGTGGTCGCGTGTGTTCCGGGAGGAGTTCCACCGCCGGAAAGGGTATGACATCCTCCCCTTCCTGCCCATGCTGTGGCACGACGGGGGCCCGCTCACGGGGAAGGTCCGGGTGGACTTCGACGATGTGAAGGGTCAGCTGTACGAACAGTCGTTCTTCGGGGCGCTGGAGCGGTGGTCGGAGAGCGCGGGCATCGCCTCCACGGGGCACCTGCTGCTGGAGGAGACCCTTCCCCTCCACCAGCGCTTCATGGGCGACTACTTCCGCGCCATGCGGCGTCTGCACTATCCCGGCATCGACTACATCTTCCCGGGAGTCATCCCGGCCGTGGTGCCCAAGATGGCCGCGTCGGTGGCCAACCTGTACGGCCGCGAACGGGTCATGAGCGAATGCTTCGCGCTCACCGGCTGGGACTTCGACTTCGAGCACATGAAGTGGATGACGGACTGGCAGCTGGTCAACGGGGTGAACCTGCTGGTCCCGCACGCCTTCTTCTACTCCATCACGGAGGACGAGCCCATCCCGTCCATCCCGGACGACCTGGGATTCCGCTGGTACGACTGCCCTCCGTCGATGTTCTACCAGCAGCCGTACTGGGACTACTACTCCGCCTACTCCGACTACCTCCGCCGCTGCTGCTGGCTGCTGTGCCAGGGCGAGCACGACAACGGGGGGCTCGGCATCTACTATCCCATCGAGACGGTGCAGGCCGAGATCGAGCCGGTGAAGGAGCACACCAACAGCCACGCCTTCGAGATTCCCGGCACGTGGATGACGGCGGACTATCTCTGGGAAGGCTCGTCTCCGGAGCGGACGGACGCGCACTTCCGCGCCGCCGCCAACGGGCTCCGCGCCGCCGGACTGGACTTCGACATCATCGACGACGACTCGCTGCGGGAGGCGAGGGTGTCGGACGGCCGCCTGGAGATGCGGGGGTGCCGGCGCATCCGCGCTCTGGTGCTCCCCCGGACCCGCTGGATCAGCGCCGAAGTCTACCGCCGCATCCTGGAGTTCTGGAGGAGCGGGGGGCTGGTTGTGGCCACCGGAAGCCTTCCGTCCCGGGCGGTGGAGGGGCCGGAGCGCGACCGGGAGGTGTCGGAGATCAGCCGGACCATCTTCGGGGTGGCGCCTGCGAGGCTGGACCGGACCCTTGAGGAGGGCGAGCCGGAGACGGTCCCGGCCGCACTGTCGGCGCTCTGGTTCGAGCGGCCCGATGCCGCCCTGGCGCAGGCGCTGCGCGACGCCGGGATCGGCGATTTCTCCAGCGATTGCCCGGACCTGTTCTGCCAGCACAGGCGGGCGGGAGACGTGGACATCTACTTCCTGTTCCATTTCAGTCCGCAGCCGCGCCGGGACGTGGAGGTGGAACTGAAGGGCAGAGGACGCGCGCTCTGGCTGGACCCGTATTCGGGCGACGCCTTCCACGTGCCCGTGGAGCCGTCCGACTCCGGAGTGCGTCTGCGATGCTCCTTCGACCCTTACGAGTCCTGCTTCATCCTTCTGGACCCGAAGGGCGAGGACCGGGGGCTGGCCGTGCAGATGCGCGAACAGGACCTGGCTCTGGAGCCCGCGATGGAGATAGGCGGCCCGTGGCGCGTGTCATTCGACGCGGGAGACCGCTCGGAATACCGGGTGAGGGACCTTCCTCTCTTCCCCCGGCCGGAATCGCTCCCTCCGGAACAGGAGTGGGACTCTCTTGCTCCGTGGGAGGAGAGAGGACTGCCGGAGTTCTCCGGAGCGGCCGTCTACGAGGCTTGCTTCCGGTGGGACGCGGAGCTTCCGGACGACGCCTGGCTCGACCTGGGAGAAGCGGGCATCGCGGCGGAGGCGTGGCTGAACGGCCGGCATCTGGGAGTGAGGCTCTGGCGGCCGTACCGCTTCCGGTTGGACTCGTCGCTGCGCAGGGGAGAGAACCTGCTCCGCGTGCGGGTGGCCAACACTCTGGCCAATTCCATCCAGGCGAGCTACGGGACCGGCCGCGCGCGGACGGGCGCCGACGAGGAGAAGGTGCAGAGCTACGCACGGTTCGAGGCCGGAGCGCTGCGCTCCGGCCTCATAGGTCCGGTCCGTCTGATGGTGGCCGGGGATGATCAGGATGTGCCGGCGGCGATGGGCTGACCGCCCGCCTCAGCCGCCTGCTCGTGATACTCCGGCGTCCATTCCGCTATCTTGAGCGGAAGGTCTTTCCAGTAATACTGATATCGGTCGGACTTCCATCCGGCGTACACCTGCTCCCAGGTGATCTGCCTGAAATGCGGATGCAGCGAGTCCTCCGTGACAGGCTCCGCCGGGGACTGATAGCGGAAGTCCACCGAGATGCGAAGCCGGTCGGGCGAGTCGTTGGGCAGCGCCTTGTGCACCGTGTGGCTGTGGAAGAACAGCACGTCCCCGGACTTCAGGGCGGAAGCGCGCCACTCCTGCGTGAAGCCCGATGTGTCGATGCCGAGGTGTCCCGCGCCGTAGGCGCTGCGGGTGGGGTAGATGCCGCCCCGGTGGGTGCCCGGCAGGATGGCCAGCACCCCGAGCTCCCGCGGACAGTCTCCCAGCGGGATCCAGGACGTCCACGTCTCGGGAGTGCCCTGGATGTGCACGTAGTCCTGATGCGCCGCCGTCGTGAACTTCTGCGCGTTCGGGAACATGATCCGCGCGATGTTGCGCGGGTGCACCAGGGTGCTGCCCTCGAAGAGCGTGTCGGTCACCCGCAGCAGGGACGGATGGTGGGCCAGCGCATGGAAGTCCTCCAGACACAGGAGGCGGTTGTAAAGCTCCATGTACTCCGGCTGTCCCTCCAGCCACAGCACGCCCGGACGCGCGATGCCCTCCATCGGGTCCGTCCCCTCCTTGAGCCATCCGTGCTCCTCGCACAGCGCCAGGATCTGACGCCGGACGTTTGCCAGACTCTCCGGGTCCACCAGGGACCGGAAGAACAGATATCCATCCTCCTCCGCCCGCTGACGCAGTGCGGAGGGATTGTCCAGAAGGTCTCTGGAATCGGTGAGTTCGAGCATGGGAACCTCCCAGATTGCGGCCTGATTGCGACCGCGTCGCGGATATTATACCACAGCGTCGCCTTTTCGCGTTCCTGATAACGCCACAGACGGGCGGTGCGTCCAAAAAGGCGGTGCGGAGCAGGCGGGAGGACCGGAGGCCCTGACGGATGAGAAGAAGCGGGCTGTTCAGCCGGCTGCTGCTGGCTGCCGTGTTCGCTGCGCTGGCCGCGGCGGCGGTGCCCGCCGCCCCGGAGGATGCGGGCGGCCGGCTGCCCGCGCCGGACTTCGCGGATGTCTCCTACGGCCCGCACGAGCGGAACGTCTTCGATCTCTGGAAGGCCGCGGTCGAGGGTCCCGCGCCGCTGGTGGTGTTCATCCACGGCGGAGGGTTCGTGGGAGGCGACAAGTCCCGGCTGGCGCCCGAGGCCCTGGAGAGGGCCCGGAAGCGCGGGGCGCACGTGATGAGCATCAACTACCGCTTCCTCAGCCACGCTCCCATCCAGGACATCCTGCGCGACTGCGCCCGGGCCATCCAGTACGTCCGTCTTCACTCCGCGAAGTTCGGCGTGGACCCGGACCGCATCGCCTGCTTCGGCGGCTCGGCGGGCGCCGGGGCGTCGCTGTGGCTCGCCGCGCGCGACGACCTTGCCGACCCCTCCTCCCCGGACCCCGTCCTGCGCCAGTCCAGCCGCATCCGGGCGGCGGCCTGTCTGAACGGGCAGGCCACCTACGACCTGACCCGCTGGACGAAGCTCCTGGGTCCCCTCCGCGAGGAATGGTTGCGCGGCGAGGGGGAGATCCGCCAGTTCTACCATTTCGCCTCCGACGCGGACTTTGAGACGGAGGCCGGAAGGAAGGTGCTTGCGGACTGCGACATGCTGGGCCTGCTGTCCAAGGGCGACCCGCCGGTGTGGATGTTCTGCACCTACCCTCCGGGCGTGCCGAAGGACCGCGGGCACCTTCTGCATCATCCGATACATATGGAGCTGGTGCGCCGCCGGGGGGAGGCTGTGGGAGTGAAGGTCGAGACGCGCACGTCGGCGGATGTGAAGGACCCGTTCGTCGCCGCCGTGGACTTCCTCCTGAAGCACCTCTCCGCGCAGGGGGCAGCGAACGACCGAGGCGGCGCGTCTCAGCCGCGCCCGTGACAGTGCTTCAGCTTGCGTCCGCTGCCGCACGGGCAGGGGTCGTTCCGCCCGGCGCGCGCGATGGCCTCCTGCAGCCGCCGGTCCTCCGCGTCCAAGATGGCCATGACCCCGGCCGGAGGCAGCCCGCGGCGGAGCAGGTCGCGCATCATCCTCATGGGATGGTCGATGTGGTTGAAGAACGCCCGGTATCCCGCGCACAGATAGTTCAGGCCGGGCTCGCCGTCCGGGGTCAGCGTGAAGCGGTTCTTGGGACATTCCCCGTGGCAGGCGAAGCGCACCTCGCACTCCCGGCAGTATCGGGGAAGCGTGTCCAGCTTGTCCTGCCCGAACCGCCGCTGGGCCGGTGACGCGGCCAGCTCCGCCATCGGGGTCTCCAGGATGTTCCCCAGCAGATAGCGCGGCTCCACGTAGTGGTCGCAGGAGTAGAGGTCGCCGTTGTGCTCCAGCGCCATGGCGTCCCCGCAGGTGGGGTTGAACACGCACACCCCAGCCGGCGCTCCGCACCAGTTGGCCAGCGCGGCGTCGAAGGTCTGGACGAACACCCGCCCCACATCGCGCCGCACCCACTCGTCGAACACCGCGATGAGGAACCTACCCCACTGCTCCGGACGCACGGAGCGCTCCGTCACGCGGTCGCCCTCCTGGAACCCCGTGAGGTTGTCGCGCTCCACGATGGGGATGAACTGGATGAACTCCGCCTCCAGCTCGTCGCGGAAGAACCTGTACACCTCCAGCGGGTGGTCGCCGTTCGCCGAGTTCACAGTGCACAGGATGTTGAAGTCCACGCCGTGCTTCTTCAGGAGGGAGTGTCCCTTCATCACCCGCTCGAAGGTGGGCGCGCCTCCCTTGTCGCGGCGATAGACGTCGTGCAGATGGCCCGGACCGTCCACGCTCAGGCCCACCAGGAATCCGTGCTCCCGGAAGAACTCGCACCATTCGTCGTCCAGACGGGTGCCGTTGGTCTGGATGGTGTACAGGATGGTCATCCTGGGCTTTCGGTAGCGCTCCACCAGCTCCACCGACAGCCGGAAGAAGTCCAGCCCCATCAGGGTGGGCTCCCCGCCCTGCCAACTGATGTTCACCTGCTCTTCCAGCACCTCCGGGGACATCCGGAAGCTGCTGCCGGGGTACAGCTTCTCCTTGGACAGAAAGAAGCAGTAGGCGCAGTCCAGATTGCAGATGGCGCCGGTCGGCTTGGCCAGGATATGGAAAGCGGACGGGGACTGTGGCTGTGTCATCGGGCGCTTCCGGTCGGCCTCCCGTGAGGGAGACGCTGCGGGACGGCCTGCGCGGCTCGTCCCCCGGGCGCATTATGCGCGCAAACGGCGCGCGTCCGTCAGGGCCTGGCGCCGGGCGGCCCGGCACCCCGGAGATGAGTCCTGCGCCGGGCGCAGTCTAGTCCGCCCCGAAGCCGAGACCCGCATCCGGCAGGAACATCCAGTAGGGGATGGCGTCCACGCGCCCGCGCGGCCACAGCGCCGACTTCCCCCGTTCGGCCCTCAGCATGATGCTGGACAGGAAGGGAGAGATGTAAAGCGGGTCGAGATACGTCGACAGCATCCACAGCAGCGTGGGGGACATCCGGTGCAGACTCACAGCGCAGCGCGAGATGCTGCGCGTCGCGGCGTATGCGCCCCTGGCCCTTGCGTCGGTCCACTCCACGCTCGTGAACCATGGCAGGAGCACCAGGTGGCCCATCACCTGGAAGGTGTGCTTCATCCAGTGCTGGAACCGGCAGTCCGATGCCAGCTCAGGGCCCGGCACCCCCAGTTCTTCGGCCCGGTCGAAGAACTCCCGCAGCGGGACGGACCAGCAGCATCCGAACCGTTCGGCGAGCGTCCGCTGGATGTAGCGCCCGCCGTCCCGGAAGCCCAGAGCCTCCTGGAACTTCTCGCGGTCCCTGGCGCTGCGGAGCTTCCTCTTGCTGAGCCGCCGGCAGGCTCTGGGGGTCTTCAGGGCCATCTCTGCCGCGGTTACCATGAGCAGCAGGTCGATGAACTGGTAGGTCTCCAGTTCCGGGGGGATGTTTTCCGCGACCAGGTATTCCGGACGTATCTCCCAGACTTCCTCATCGACATACTTGAGCGGCATCTGCGCGCCTCCTTTCTCCCGCCGCGCGGGCCTGCGGGACCGGGTTGTCGCCCGGATTCCAGAATACCGCCCGCCATTGACAGAATGTGTCAGCAGGTAGGTCCGCCATCCGAGATGATGCAAGGGGGGTCTTCAAATGGGCCCGGCGGTCCCTCGAACCCCCAGGGGTGCGGATGGAGGACAGCGAAGCAGAGGGATGCGAAGCGGAGAAAGTGGGCGAAACAGGGCTCGAACCTGTGACCTCTTCCTTGTAAGGGAAGCGCTCTCCCGGCTGAGCTATTCGCCCGCGAGGCCTCCGGCACAGGAGCCCGCTGCGGCGGGCTCCTGCGACGTCTCATCTTAACGCGGCGCGCCGGACCCTGTCAATGCCGGGCGCGCGCGGCGGGGCCGGTCAGTCCACCACGCACACGAAGGCGTCGTCGAAGAACGCCGACCCGGCCGAACCGCTGGCCCGCAGGTTCACCGACACCCTCTGCGCTCCCTCCGGCGCCGCTCCGTCCACCTCGAAGAACTGCCACGGGCTGTCTCCCCGGACCCGCACCGTCATCGCGTGCTCCGTCAGGAACACCCCCGCGTTGTCCGTGAAGGCGAGGCTCAGCCAGGCGCCTCCGTCCTGTCCGGCCTCCAGCCCCGCCGTGCGGATCCACACGCCCGCCCGGTAGCGCCGGCCCGGCTGGGCCGTGGAATAGTGCGTGATCTGCCGGTATCCCGCCGTCCCGCCTGCGGGTGAGAGCTTCAGGCTCCGGTGTCCGCTGCGCGACTCCTCGGAAGACACCTCCACCGCCCCTCCCTCCAGAGGCTCCCACCTCAGCGGAAGCCAGGGTCGCCGGGCCTCGTCGGCCACCCGCTCGAACCCCGGGTTGCCCGCCAGGTTCTCTGAGGCAGGGGCTCGGTCAGGGGCTATCTTCATCTCCACCGCCACGGAACCCCCGGGCGGCACCGCGATGCCCTCCAGCGTGTGCGAGGTGTGCCCTTCGCGCGCTGCGGCTGCGGAGTAGGTGATGGGCACAAGCTCCCGGAAGCTGAACGTCCCCCGCGCGTCCGTCGCTGCGCGGGCGCCGCCCGGCGACAGGGTCACCTCCACGCCCGCCAGCGGCTGCCCGGTCATCCCGTCCACCACCGTCCCGGAGATGCTCCCGGACTGGAGCGGCTCCAGAGCGGCGTCCGCGATCGTGTTCTGTCCCATCCGCACGTCATACGCGGCCGTCACGGGCGCGAAGCCCTCCCGCTCGACGCGCAGAGTGTAGCGCCCGGGCTTCAGCTGCGGGAAGAAGAAGTTCCCCATCGGGTCGGTGGTTGTGGCGGCGCCGGTCTCCGCGCAGGTCACCTTCACCCCCGGCAGGCGGGTCGAGTAGGGCGCGTCGCGCACCGTGCCGGAGATGGCGCCCGTCGCGTCCGTGGGCTTCGCCAGCGCCCTCACGGCCTCGTACATCGGCGTCGGGCGCGTGGGCAAGCCCTTCTCGTCCGTCCCGCTGTCCACCGGCACCCAGTTGAACGCGGTCCACCCGGGGTCGCTGAACAGGAACGGGAAGACGGCTATCAGCTGGGGAAAGCGCGGATACAGGTCGCGGAACGCCCGCATCATATAGTCCGCGCGGTTGTACTCGTCGATGGGCGGGAACCCCTCCGCCTCGTAGACCCCGTTGCCCAGCGGATAGCCGGTCTCCAGGATCATCACCTTCACATCCTTGCGGCCGTACTTCTCCAGCACCCGCGTCTCCAGCAGGAAGCCGTCCAGCGTGGCCTCCGGGTGCTTCGCGGTGCCGTCGATGTTGTTGTACTCCGGCGGGTGGTTCTGCGGGTAAGGATGCGACCCCCAGACGTCGAACGCGTCGATGAACCTGGGATGCGCCTTGATGCACGCCTCGGTGGCCTCCGGCGACAGAGCGAACGCCCCGTTCAGGATCTTGATGCGCCGGTCTCCCAGCGAGCGGATGGCGTCGGAGACCTCGACGAAGAAGTGCGCGTACTCCCAGAGGTTCGACTTTCCGCTCCACTCGATGTCCAGGTTCGGCTCGTTCCAGATCTCCACGTAGAGGGGATAGACGTCGGAGCGCGGCAGGTCGCTCACCACCTTCCGGAACACTTCGGCCATGGTGCGGTAGCTTCCGTCGGGGTCGCGGTAGGGCTTCTGCCACACCCCGTCCTTCATCACCCCGCCCAGACGGACCACCGGGATGAGCTCCAGCCGGTAGCACTCCCGGACGAAGTCCTTCCACCCCTGCGGGGCCCCGCGGGTGTTGCGGTCGATGTTGAAGAAAAACGTCTTAACATACCCGTGACGCCCCACCAGGTGCCTCGCCCAGCTCAGCTGGTTGCGGCCCCGTTCATCCAGGTTGTCGATAATGAGATGGGCGCCGAACGGATTGTTGGGGGTGCCCGGCGGCTGCGCTGCGCAGGGAACGGCCGCAAGGGCCGACAGGCCCGCCGCCAGGACAAGACGGATGTTCATCTCGCAGGCCCTCCTGAACGGTTGTCTGGAGCATGTTGTACTTTCGAGCCGCAACATTCCTCCGGGGTTGCCCGGCCTCCTGCCGTGTGATAAAAGATGATAGCTTTTGCGAACACACAGCAGGCAGAGGACAGGCAGGAGAGTTCGAGCTTGGGACCATCTGTGGAGGAGAGGGTGCGCGCGCTGGCCGATGAGTTCCGCCGGCAGTACGGACGCGAGCCCGAAGTCGTGGTGCGTGCGCCCGGCCGGGTGGAGATCATCGGCGGACACACCGACTACAACGAAGGCTTCGTGATGCCGGCGGCGGTAGACCGCGATGTCCTGATGGCGGGGGCTCCTGCCGACGGGGACGCTGTCCGGGTCTGGAGCGTGAACTTCCGGGAGACCTCCGTCATCGACCTCTCGGACATCCGGCGGGTGGAGGAGGCGGCCTGGTCGAACTACATCCGCGGGGTGCTGGACCAGTTCCACCGCAGCGGGCGCGTCACCCCTGCCATGGACGTGGCCGTGGAGGGCAACATCCCCCTGGGCAGCGGCCTGAGTTCGTCCGCCGCGCTGGAGGTGGCCACCGCCTGCCTGACCCTCAAGCTCACGGACGGGGACGTGGAAGGCCGCGAACTGGCCCTCCTGTGCCAGCGCGCGGAGAACGAGTTCGTGGGGGTGAACTGCGGCATCATGGACCAGTTCATCTCCGTGCTCGGGCAGGCCGGCAAGACGATGTTCCTGGACTGCCGCACCCTGGACCATCAGTTCGCCAATCTTCCCCGCGGGACGCGCATCGTCGTGGCCGACAGCAAGAAGCCGCGCACGCTGGCGGGCTCGGAATACAACGTCCGCCGCGCCCAGTGCGAGGAGGCTGTCAGCATCCTGCGCAGGCATATCAACGGCGTCCGGGCGCTCAGGGACGTCTCCGTCGAGGACCTGGAGCGTCACGGCGGAAAGCTGCCCGATGTCGTCCGGAAGCGCGCCCGCCACGTCGTCCACGAGAACGAGCGGGTGCTGCAGGCGCTCAGGGCGCTGAACTCCGGGGACGAGACGGAGTTCGGCAATCTGCTGAACCAGTCGCACGCCTCGGCGCGCGACCTGTACGAGATAAGCTGCGCCGAGATGGACTGCCTGCAGGAGGTCGCGGTCTCGGTGCCGGGCTGTCTGGGGAGCCGTCTTATGGGCGGCGGGTTCGGAGGCTGCACGGTGAGCGTGGTCCGCGACGAGGCCGTGGAGGAGTTCCGCGCGACGGTGACCGAGCGCTATGCGCGGAAGACGGGCGTCGAGCCGGAGATATCCGTGCTGGACGCGTCCGACGGAGCGGGACGGGTCCTCTGAATCCTGCCGGCCGTGCAAGGTCTGTCCGCGCGCCCTCCGTCGCGCTGCTGGCCGTCCTCCTGGTGGCGGCCCCCTCCGGAGCTGGCCGCGCGGCCGAAGGATGGGCTCTGGCTGAGGCCCCGCGGGAATTCTCCTTCCCCCGGGATCACGGGGCGCATCCGGAGTTCCGGACGGAATGGTGGTACTATACCGGCGTCCTTCGCGACACCTCTCAGCGGGTCTACGGATTCCAGCTCACCTTCTTCCGCGTGGGTCTTGTGCCTGAGCTGAAGGGCAGGACATCCCGCTGGGCGACTCGGGACGTGCTGTTCGCCCATTTCGCGGTCACCGACGCGGGAGCCGGCCGCTTCAGCTATCACGAAAAGACCGGCAGGCCCGTGCTGGGCCTGGCGGGGTTCTCCACGCGGACGCTGGATGTGTTCATCAGGGATTGGTCTGCGAGGATGGAGGGCGGGCAGATGAGGCTGAAGGCCTCGTCCGGCGGGGAGGCGCTTGACCTGACTCTGACCCGGCAGCGTCCGCCCGTGCCGAACGGGGAGCGTGGGCTCAGCCGGAAAGGGCCGGGCAGGGGCAACGCCAACTACTACTACTCCATCCCCCGCATGGCCACGGAAGGGACCCTGCGCATCCGCGGACGGACCCGGCGCGTGACGGGGACCACCTGGATGGACCACGAGTGGGGGACCAGCGAACTGGCTCCGGACCAGAAGGGCTGGGACTGGTTCTCCCTGCGGCTTTCGGACGGGCGCGACCTGATGCTCTACGTGCTGCGCGATGAGAAGGGCCGTGCCACCTCCTTCTCCAGCGGGACGCTGGTGGAGCCGTCCGGCAGCGCGAGGCGCCTCGGCCCGGCGGACTTCCGCGTGCGTCCGCTGTCGTGGTGGACCAGCCCCCGTTCCGGGGGGCGGTATCCTTCCGGCTGGGAGCTCTCGCTGCCGGGAGCGGACCTCGCGCTGAAGGTGGAGCCGCTGGTAAAGGACCAGGAGCTCATCACCTCGGGCACCACCGGTGTGACGTACTGGGAAGGCATCGTGCGCGCCACCGGACGGTCGCGCGGGAAGAGCGTTTCGGGCGAGGGATACGTGGAGCTGACGGGCTATGCGCCCGGCTCGCGCATCAGTCCCGGCGCCGGCCGTTGAGGGGGCCGGTGTTGCGCCGGGAAGGGAGCGGGCGGTATACTCGGAGCAGCCGCTGAGACCGTTCTGTTTTCGCACCGGCGGGAGGACCATCGGCCCGATGCGCGTCTGGACAAGCGCTGCGCTCCTGATACTTCTGTTCCCGTTCGCCGCCGCTTTCCCGGCATCCGCGGCTGAGCCCCCGGCCGTCCGCGCCATCCGCGTCACCGGCACCATCAACCCTGCTACCGCCGGCTACATCATCAGGGCCATCAAAGAGGCGAACCGTCTGGAAGAGGGCCTGGTGCTGGTGGAACTGGACACGCCGGGCGGGCTGGTGGACTCCACGAAGGACATCATCAAGGAGATGCTGGCCTCCGACGTCCCCATCGCGGTCTACGTCTCTCCGCAGGGGGCGATGGCCAGCTCGGCCGGGACCTTCATCACGGTGGCCGCCCAGGTGGCGGCGATGGCGCCCACCACCCACATCGGTTCAGCCACCCCCATCTCGGGTCAGGGGGGAGAGGACCTCGAGCGCAAGGTCACCTACGCCATGTCCAGCTACATGAGGACGCTGGCGGAGCGCCGGGGCCGCAACGCGGAATGGGCCGTGAAGGCTGTGGAGAAGGGCATCAGCGCCACGGAGAACGAGGCGCTCAAGCTGAAGGTCATCGACCTGATCGCGGCATCGCGCGATGAGCTGCTCCGGAAGATAGACGGCCGCAAGGTGAACGTGAGCAAGGGGGACGTGGTCATCCGCACGAAGGGTGCGCGCGTCGTGGACATGCCCATGTCGCGCCAGGAGCAGCTGATGCACTTCCTGGCGAACCCGAATGTCCTGAGCATCCTCATCCTCATCGCCATCTACGGCATCATCGGCGAGATCTCCAACCCGGGCGGCATCCTGCCCGGGGTGGCGGGAGGCATCGCCCTCATCCTGGTGTTCTTCAGCGCGAATCTCCTGCCCCTGAACATCACCGCGCTGCTTCTCATCGCTTTTGCCATCATCCTGTTCATCGTGGACACTCAGGTGGCCAGCCACGGCATCCTGAGCGCAGGCGGGGCGTTGTCGCTGGGGCTGGGGCTGTTCCTTCTGGTGGATGTGGGCGACCCGCTGTTCCGGACGTCGCTGGCGCTGGTCATCATGGCCGCGCTGGTGACGGCCGCGTTCTTCACGTTCGCGGTGGGCGCGGGAATCAGGGCTCAGAAGCGGAAGGTGACCACGGGCCGGGAGGGGCTGGTCGGCAGGGTCGTCGAGGCCCGGACGGACATCGCTCCGGTGGGCCGAGTGTTCGTCGACGGGGCGTGGTGGACTGCGGAGACGTCCGGCGAGCCCGTCAGGGCAGGGGAGCTGGTCGAGGTAAAAGCGGTCCGGGGGCTGCGGCTCCTGGTGGAAAAGCGATAGGAGGTCGGCAGGAATGGTCGAACTGATCGAGATGCTTGGCTGGTTCTGGGTCATCGTGATCCTGTTCCTGGTGTTCGTGCTTCCGTCTGCCATCAAGGTGGTGCGGGAGTACGAGCGGGGGGTCATCTTCCGGCTGGGACGGCTGGTGGGAGCCCGGGGACCGGGCCTGTTCTTCATCATCCCGGTCATCGAGCAGATGATCAAGGTGGACCTGCGCGTCGTCACCATGGACGTCGCCAAACAGGAGACGATGACGCGCGACAACGTGCCGGTCAGCGTGGACGCGGTGGTCTACTTCCAGGTCGTGAACCCGGAGTGGGCCGTCAACAATGTGGAGAACTTCGTCAAGGCGACATCGCTCATCAGCCAGACCACGCTGCGCAGCATCGTGGGGCAGTTCGAACTGGATTCGCTGCTGTCGGACCGCGACACGGTGAACCAGAAGCTGCAGACCATCATCGATGAGCAGACGGAGCCCTGGGGCGTGAAGGTCATCACCGTCGAGGTGCGCGACGTCGTGCTGCCGGAGTCGATGCGCAGGGCCATGGCCCGTCAGGCCGAGACCGAGCGCGACCGGCGCGCCAAGATCATCAACGCCGAAGGCGAGTTCCAGGCCGCCGAGAAGCTGTCCGAGGCGGCTCAGATCATCGGTCAGACCCCGATAGCGCTTCAGCTGCGGTTCCTGCAGACGCTTGCCGAAGTGGCGGCGGAGAACAACTCCACCATCGTCTTCCCGGTGCCGGTGGACCTGTTCGAACCGTTCCTCAAGAAGATGTCCGGCCAGAGCTGAGGCTGGCCCGGAGGACGGAGTCGGAGGCCGGGAGGCGAGCGCCTCCCGGCCTTCTGCTTCTCAGGTACTCCTGCTCCCGCCGGAGGCCTGGAGCTTCTCCAGCAGCCAGTCCAGAGCGGCGGAGCGCATCTCCGGGGTCTCCCGGTGTCCCGACTCGAAGCGCAGCAGCTTCCAGTTCCCGGGAGCGCCCGCTGCCGCATAGACCTCCCTGAGCGCAGCATCCACCCGGTCCAGTCCCTTCACCGGCGTCAGGGGGTCCTGCGTGCCCGCCAGCGACAGATGCGCACGGGGGGCGATCAGCGCATTGATGCCGGCCGTGTCGAAGTGCTTCAGCAGGGACGGCACGTAGTAGTAGATGCCGTGCCCGTCCAGTCCGCCGCTCTCGATGAGGGCGTGGAAGTCGGTGAGGCAGCAGATGTCCACGCAGACTTTCACCCGCTCATCGAGCGCCGCGTGCCACCAGGCCATCGTGGAGCCCATGCTCATCCCCAGCGACGCGATGCGGGACGCATCAACATCCGGGCGGGAGGCGGCGTAGTCGGTGGCGCGGACGGTGTCGAACACCATCATCCCCCACATCACCTGCCCCTTCCAGAGCATCTCCTTGAAGACGGAACTCTCCGTCCGTCCGGAGCGCTCTCCGAACACCCAGTGGTCGATGCACAGGGTATGGAACCCCAGGGCGGCCAGCGCCTCGCCGTAGGGGGGAGTCTGCAGGAACTCGCGGGGCCGGATGGCCTCGTCCTTCCCGATGCGGTAACCCCCTCCGTGGGCGTGGTTGTAGATGACCACCGGGGCAGGAGCCGCCGGCGCCCGGCAGAACCAGGCCGGCACCGGCTCGATGCCGTTCAGGTGCAGGAGGAGCTTCTCGAGCACGTAGCCGTCCCGGGGCTCCTCGGAGACCTTCTCCGCCCGCACCGGAGCGTCCCGGTCCGGGAGGTCCCCGAGCAGCCGCCAGAGCTCCTGCCGTCTCGCGGCAGCGTCCACGCTCACTTGACCTTGCGCATCAGGAGTTCATCCACTCCCAGGAAGTAACCCTTGCTGTCCCTGTTCCTGCCTGTGTTCCGGAAGGAGAGTTCCGTCTCTCCGGCGGGCAGTTCGAAGCGCCCCAAGTGGAACTCCCGGCTCCCGGTGCCGCTGGAGTAGAAGTCGATGGGTCCGCCCGCGGGCTTTCCTCCCACGGACACCTGATAGATGCCGTAGTCCCAGGACACGGTGGCGAACAGCACCAGTTCGTAGGTGCCGGCCTCGGCCACCGGGAGCTTCAGAGTGAACGAGCCGCCCTCCTCACGCGGGGTGAAGAAGACCTGTCTGCCGCCCTGTCCGATGCCCTGCTGGATGCCGAGGGCCTCCTTCGGCTCCGCGGCGGCGCTCTCCAGGAAGAGGTCCAGTTCGCGGATGTCCTCCGCTCTGTACGGCAGCCGCTCGTCCGCAGGCGGCAGCGGCGGGAACGGCCTGTGGGGCTCCGTCTGATACCAGTAGGCCACCGTATAGAAGTCGTCGTAGCGCTCGATGAACCCGCTGACGTTGTCGCGCGAGCCCTTGTGCTCTATCTCCACGCGCAGCGACTTCCGGAACGGGATGGGGTCGGGGATGTGCCACCGGTAGGCCGTGCTGCGGTCTCCGGTCCTGTATCCTTCCCAGATGGGAAGCCCGTAGTAGAGCCCGTCCAGCTTGCGGAACCCCCAGGCGTCGCAGAAGTAGTCCTCCGTGCCGGTCCCGCGAAGCGACGGCTCCTCCTCCCCGTCGATGAAGAAGAAGTCGTCTCCTTCCCCGTACCAGCCCGGCTCGTTCAGGCGCACGCTCTGCACGGTGCCCACGTAGTGGCCCTGCCCTTCGGCTTCCAGGATGACGTAGTTCCTGCCGTCAGCCTTGCACGGCACCTCCTGGCGGTACTGGGCGTGGAAGTAGGCGGTGTCCTCCGGCAGGGAGTCCAGCTTCTGCCAGTCCACGTAGTAGTAGAACGCGTGGACGCGCCCTTTGCCCTCGTTGGTGACGGTTATCCTTGCGGACTTGCGGAACGGCATGGGCCAGTAGCAGTTCCGCGCCCGTCCATTGCTGGTCACCCGCACCGGAAGGCTGTTGACTTCGACATCCATCCCGTGCCCGGCGGCGAAGAAGTCCCCCAGCGGGACCTCCACGCTGGGCTCCTTCTCCCCGTCCCAGTACATCCGGAGCACCAGAAGACGCGAGTACCACCGGTCCTGTGCCGACACCGTGTTCCAGATGTGGACGATGCGTCCCGGCCCTTCCAGGTCCGCGATGACCAGCGTCTCGCCCGGCGCGATGGGACGGGCGTCGGCATTGCCGTCGCGCCAGTTCGGGTCCGAGCTGGAAGCCCGGCGTGCCTCGAAATCCTTCAGCCTCTCCAGCCCGCCCATCGGATTCCCGTCCGGGGCGGGCGCCGCATTGAGAGCCAGCACGGCTCCCGCAAGCGCAGCCAGAGTCTGTGTGAACACAGGAAGTCCTCCCCTCGTTCGTGTGATGACTTACGGGAGACTTCCTGCGGAGGCCCTCCGAGTCCTGCCGGGTTCAGCCCCTTCCGTGCTCGCGATAGTAGTGCAGCCCCTCGACGAACGTCTTCAGGTTCTCCCAGGGCACCCCGGGGGCGATGGAACTGCTCGCCCCGAGGAACAGCCCGGTCCGGGGACCGTTCTCCACCAGGAAGCGCATCTCGTCCCGCACGTCCTGCGGGGTTCCGTGGGGGAGGGTCCGCGTCACCGAGACCCCCGCGAAGATGACCGGCTCCCGTCCGTCCTTCATCCGCATCCGGCAGATGGCCCGGTAGTCCATCCCGTCCTCGTACTGGAATCCCTGGAATCCGGACACCCCTGCTTCCACCAGCCGGGGCAGAAGGCCCATCAGGTTCCCGTCGCAGTGCCACAGCAGCCTCACCCCCGAGGCGAGCAGCGGCTCCAGGCTCCTGGCGAAGTGCGGGAGCCACAGCCGGTCCAGGGTCTCCAGGCGCACCAGCGTCCCGCGCGAGTCGGCCATATCGTGGTCCAGACGGCACACCGGAGGCAGTCCGCTCTCCGTGAAGGCCCGGGCCGCGGCGCGGTTGCTGCGGACGGCGACATCGGCCTGAAGCCGGAAGTGCTTTTCCATCACCTCCGGGTACAGCGCGTAGGCCGATAAGTAATGCTCGTATCCGTACGTCCCGTATGCCAGCCCGGGGAAGCTGACGCACGCATACGGGGCTTTCAGGATGACGGGCCCGATGCGCTCCTGCAGGGACTGTTCGCGCAGCACGATGCGGCGCGCCCGCTCTTCCTCGTCGAACTCCGCCGCCAGACGTTCCAGCTTCGGGAACTCCACCCGTTCCAGGTGCTCCACCACGGCTTCCGGGGAGTCGATGAGGACGCCGTCCCGCACCACCTCCCGCGCCCCGGTGGTGGCGCCGCGCTGCGCTCCCTCGAATCCGTGCGAGGTCATGGAGAGCGGGTTGTCCCAGAGATACTGGTCCAGCAGACAGACTCCGCAGCGCTCCTCCATCTGCAGATACACGCGCTCCGGGTCGCGCGCATACTCCCCCGGACCGGCCCCGGCGAGCCGCTCTATCATCGCGTGCTCCATCACGTGCACGATCCACGTGGGGATGCCGCGAGCGCTCCTCTGAAGCAGGGTGTCAAGGGCGAGGCGGGCGCGGTCCGAGGAGGGCGGCCGGAAGACCGGGAAGGCTCCGCTCCCGGCCGCGGGCGTCGATGGCGCGCCTGCGGCGCCATCCTGCGAGGACCCGTCCCGGCGCGCCCCCGGCGTCCGGTCTCCCCCGGCCGCAGATGTCCTCAATGCATCTCCACCTCGCAGACCCCGATGCCCCCGCGGTAGAAGTTGAACTGCACGTTGGGATGCAGCGAAAGAAGGGACATCGGGACCGCGCTGTCCGCGATTCTCTTGCTGATCATCAGGGTGGTCAGGCGCTGTCCGAACGGGTTGTCATGCATCCCCGCGTGCCAGATGGACACCCGCTCCGCCTTCCACGTCTGCACCGGGCCCACGGTGACCGCCTGAGTGGGGACCAGCGACACGTTGCCTCCCCCCGACGTCCGCGCGTTCTGCATGATGGTCACCGGGTGCAGGTCCACCACCCGCGTGCCCAGCTTCAGATACTCGTCCGGGCTGGGAGGCTCGTCGCGGTAGGGCCCCTCCCTGCGCACCGGGTCGTTGAACGCCCAGTGCTTGATGTCGCCCTGCCCTCCCTGCATCACCACGCAGCGGACCCCCTCCCAGCTGCTCTCGTAGTCGCGGACGTCGGCCCGGGGGAAGTGCAGGTTCTCTTCGGGCATGGCCAGCTCCGGGCGGATGCGGTCGAAGCAAAGCTCCCGGTCCGTGCGGGCGAACGAGAGCGGGTGCTCCGGGGGCACCTCGCGGCCGTCCAGCACCCACTCGTCCATCCCCCAGAAGTGCGCGTGGCGCAGGTCCAGGTCCAGCGCGTTCACCAGCCGGGCCACGAGAGGGAGCTGCTCGGTGGGCCCGATGGGCCCGCAGATGCCCGCCGGGCTGTCCGGTGTGGCCTGCCGCCACGCCTCGATATATTCCAGAGCCTCCGCCAGATAGAACTCCTCCAGCGTCTCGTAGATCACCACCCGGAACCCCTCCCGCGATAGGCCCGCAAGATCGTCGGCCGTCAGCCGGGCGGCGTCGTCCAGAAGCTCCTGCTCCAGAGTGGTGTAGTCCCACCAGTCCGGCGCGAGTTTGCTCAGTCGTCTGGCCATCTTCCTTCCTCCAAAGGTTCGCTCCGAGGGTCCCCGTCCTCCGGACGGGGCGCCATCCAGCATACCCGTCCCCGGGCGCTCCCGGGAAGGGCTTTGCGCCCTGTTCCGGCGAATCCTTCGTTTTTGGCGCGGAATCACTGTTGCGACCGGTTCGCCGTGCCGGTACAATGACCCTGAAGCGTCCCGCCCGTCTCACCGCTCCGGCGGGATGCGCAGGATGGAGGAGTAGTCCGGTGAATCTGGAAGTCAACAGCGACCTGCTTCCCACGCGGGAAGATGTGCTTTTCTATCGTGAGAACGGATACTGGCTGGGGCCGCGCATCCTGGACGACGAGGCCCTGGAGGTCCTGCGCGAGCGGCACGCGCGCATCGTGGCCGGGGACTATGCCACGGGACGCCCGCCCCTCTCCCACGTACCCCCGCCCGGGGAGCCGCTGGACCGCATCGTCAAGATAGACAACGCCTACTGGGCCGACCCTGTCGTCGCCCGGCTCTCCACCTCTCCGCTGCTGGGAGCGATCGCCGCCCGCCTGGCGGGGGCTTCCGGGATGCGGCTCTGGCACGACCAGCTCCTGCTCAAGCCGCCGGACACGGGCGCGCAGGGGAACGTCGGCTGGCACCAGGACTACGGCTACTGGCAGTGCGCCGAGCCCGCCGACATGCTGACGGCGTGGGTGGCGCTGGATGACGTGACCCCGGAGAACGGATGCATGCAGGTCGTGCCGGGCAGCCACAGGTGGGGTCTCGTCCCGGAGGGCAGCTTCTTCGTGCAGGACCTGGAGTCGCTGCAGGCGGAGATGGAGCGGCGCTCCGGACACCGGTTCGAGCTGGCTTCCTGCGTGCTGCCCGCCGGCGCGGTCAGCTTCCACCACTGTCTCACCATCCACGGCAGCGGCCCCAATGTGAGCGGCAGGCCCCGGCGTTCCATCGTGGTGCACCTGATGCCCGACGGGACGCGATACCGCGCCGGTTCTCCCAACGACAACCACTCCAGCGTCCGGCTGCTGGCCGGGCGGGACGGCGACCCGTTCGCCGGGCCGTTCTTCCCTCTCGTGTGGCGCGAGGGCACCGGCGAGAGCTGCTGGACTGCCGGGGAGGTCAGGGAGGAGGCAGGCGTGGCCGACCGCTGAGCCGCTTCCGGGCCCGCCCGGTCCGTCAGGCGTGGCTGTCGCTGCGCCGTGGGCGCAGCTCTGCGGCGAAGTGCAGTCCCGCCAGGGCCAGACCTGCCAGATCCGCGAGGAGCAGCCCGGACGCGAGCGCGATGAGCGTGAAGAACGCCACCAGGCTGAGCCCCAGCACCCCGATGCCCTTCCGGGACGGGATGCAGCGCGGGAACGCCAGGAAGAACGGCAGGCTCACGAGGAACCATCCGGCGAAGTTCAGCGCGGGGATGCCGTAGTAGGCGCCCGGGTCCCTCCACCGCCAGAACCCGAGGGGCCCGGCCGCCGCAGGGTCGATGAGCAGGTCCAGTCCCACCATCCACGCGGCGGCCACCGGGGCCCACCGGCGTCCCTGCAGTCCCGCCCGCGCCATCCGCTCCGAGACATAGGCCAGCAGCACCAGCCAGGCGCATCCGATGGCCCACGGCGCTCCCAGGACGGAAGGGCCCAGCGCACCGGTGTAGCTGTAGTGCCCGAACGGCAGTCCCAGGCGGAGCCCCACGGCCTCCGCCGCCAGCCCCCAGAGTCCCCCTGCAGCCAGCGGCAGCCTGGCCCGGGGCGGGGCAAGGCTCAGAGCAAGGGCGGCGGCCAGAAACAGGAATGCCGGAGCGGTCCATTCACTGCCGGCCGGAGGACCGTCCAGCAGCAGATAGCTGACCAGACCTCCCGCCCAGAACAGGGCGTAGGCTGCGGCAAGAGCAGCGATGCCGGCCGCCCGCCTATCCCTCATGGCGCTCCATCAGCTCCGCTGTGATGCGGGCCGACATCAGCACGGTGGGCGTCCCGCCGCCGGGATGCGTGCTGCCTCCCACATAGTAGAGCCCCTTCCAGCGCCGGTCGCGGTTCGGCGGACGCAGGAAGGCGTTGGCCCACCCGTGCGAGTGCATCCCGTAGATGGCGCCTCCCGGCATCGAGTAAGCGCGGGCCATCCGGGTGGGCGTCCAGATGCTCTCCACGACGATATCCCGCTCGATGTCGGGAAATCCGGACTTGCGCAGACGCTCCATCACGCGGGAGCGCGCCTCTCTCACGCGCGGCTCGTCCCACTCCGGATGGTCGCCGGCGGGCGCGTTCGCCATGATGAACAGCGACTCGCCGTCGGCCGGGGCTGCGGTCGGGTCGGTCCGGCTCGGGATGCAGACATACACGGTGGGGTCGTCCGGGAACCGCATCTCGTCGAACAGCTGCCGGAACTCGCGGGGATAGTCCTCCGAGAAGTAGACGGTGTGGTGAACGTGGCCGTCCAGCCTGCGCCTGAGTCCGGCGAGGATGACGAACCCCGACAGCGAGCGCTCCTCCTCCGGAAGCCCGCAGGGCTCCGGCCGGTCCAGAAGCGCCCCGATGGTGGATGAGTCCCCGTTGAAGACGGCGGCGTCGCACTCCACCGACTCCCCGTCCTCCAGCTCCACAGCGCGCACCCGCCGGTCCCCGGTCAGGATGCGCGCGACGCGGCGCCCCGTCTCCAGCATGGCCCCCCTGCTCCGCGCCATCTCCACGATGACCTCCACGATGCGGTACAACCCGCCCCGCACGTGCCAGGCGCCGAATGCGTGCTCGATGTAGGGGATGACGCTCAGGGTGGCCGGGCACCGGTAGGGTGACGAGCCCACGTAGGTCGGATACCGGTTGTAGAGCTGCTGCAGCTTCGGCGACCTGAAGCAGCGGGACACCGTCTCGCTGTAGACGCCCCAGGCGTCCTTCAACGGGAGGTGCCGCAGCGAGCCGGGGTCCGGCGGGCGTCCGAACTCGCGGGGAGAGGTCCGGAAGAACGTGCCGCGAGACAGTTCGAACACCTTCCCGCCCAGCCTGAGGAACTCCAGGAAGCGGGTGTCGCCCTCCGGCTCGAGGCTCCGCAGCGTCTCCAGCCAGCCGGGCAGGCGGTTGCTGACATCGAACCGGGTCCCGTCCGGATAGACATAGCGCGCGTGCGGCTGCACCTGCACAATCTCCAGATGGTCCTCCAGGCGCTCTCCCGCCTCGTGGAACAGCTCGCGAAAGACGAAGGGCATCGTGATGAGGGACGGTCCGGTGTCGAAGCGGAACCCGTCCCGGGCGAAGCGGTTCATCTTTCCGCCGAAAGACGGACTCTGCTCGAACAGGCGCACGCCCCATCCGGCGCTCGCAAGGCGCAACGCCAGCGCCAGCCCGCCCAGCCCGCCTCCGATGATGACCGCGCGCCTGCCGCCGTTCATCCGGCCAGCCTTCCTCCCGGGAGATAGTCCCGTCCCTTCCACCGGACGCCGCGTCCGCTGCGGCATCGGGCGCGAGATGCCAGCCCCACCGCGATGAGCGCGGCTTCCGCCGCCGGATGCAGTAGCGCGGACCACACCGGATACCGGAAGCGCGCGCACTGGACCAGCCGCATCATCAGCACGGCTCCCGCCGCCCCTCCCGCGAGCGCCGCCTGTCTGCCGGCCAGCAGCGGCCACGCGATAAACGGCGCAAGGAAAGGGCCGGCGTGCAGGAGGAGGAACAGCCAGAAGGTGTGCTCGCGCCGGAAGGCGGGGTAGAAGTTCTTGAGGAAGCCCGTCCAGATGCCCTGAAGGTCCTCGTACATCCGCACCCGGACCACATCCTGTCCGTCCAGACAGATGCTGCGGCCGCCCCGCGCGCGCCACGCCCGGGCCAGACACGTGTCCTCGAACAGCTCCCCGCGCACCATCCCGTGACCGCCGTACGCTTCGTATTGCTCCCTTCGCGCCAGGATGCACGCGCCGTGCGCCAGACCAAGCGATGCGTCCGCGGGGCGCATCCGCGCAAGCGGAGCGGGATACAGCGTGAAGACCACGAAGTTCAGCATCGGGAGCAGCAGCTTCTCCCAGAATCCTTTCAGCTTCAGACCCGGCCAGCAGGAGACCAGCGTGCTGCCGCTCTGCTCCGCTTCCGCGACGATCCGGGCGGCCGCGTCCGGGAGCAGGCGGGCGTCGGCGTCCAGGAACAGCAGCCACTCGCCGCGGGCGGCCTCTGCCAGCGTGGCGCAGGCGAAGGTCTTGCCGCACCAGCCCTCCGGAAGCTCCCCCGTGCGGACCAGGCGCACGCGCGGGTCGCGCGCAGCCTCCCGCTCCACGAGCGCCGCGGTCCCGTCCGTGGAATGGTCGTCGCAGACGATGACCTCCAGCACTACGTCCCCCTGCGACAGAGCCGACTCCAGACAGCCGGGGAGGTTTTTCTCCTCGTCGCGGGCCGGGATGAGCACCGAGCAGACGCCCTTCCGGACCCCGGCGGCCGGCCGGGGCGACGGCCACGCCAGCGCGTTCCAGACCAGGAGGAGCAGCAGGACGCAGTTCACCGCCAGAACGGCGGTCAGGACCGCCGTCAGCATCCCGTGCCTCCCTCCGCCGGGGGAGGCCCGGCAAGGATGCGGGCGATCTGCTCCGCCCCTCGGACCATCGGCAGATGTCCCGACCCGCGCAGCACGTGGACGCGCGCCCCGGGCAGCAGCCGGCTGTATATCTCAACAGACCTCCGCACCGCGCCGAACGTCCGCTCCCCGCAGATGATGTCCACCGGGATGGCAAGCCCTTCGAGCTCTCGGCGGGCGTCCAGGGTGTTCAGCAGTGCCAGGTAGTGCAGAGCCACATCGTGGTCCAGCGATTCGAACGCCCGGGTGAAGTCCTCGTCGGAACGCTGCATCTTTTTCAGTATCCTGTCCGTGACGGCCCGCCCCGCCGCCGAGCGGAAGGTGGCCGCGTAGGCTCTCCGCCCGAACCCGCCCGCCAGAAACAGCCGGAAGTACCACGGCACGAAGGCGAACGGGTCGATCATCACCAGCCGCTCCGCTGCGCCCCCTCTTCGCGCCAGAAGAGCGGCCAGAGCCGCCCCGCTGCAGAAGCCGGCCAGCACGCAGGGAAAGGCCTCTCGCGCCCGGAGCGCCTTCTCGATGCCGTCCACGATCCCCGTCACGTCCCAGCGCTCCGGCGGGGGAGACTGTCCGTAGCCCGGCAGGTCGGGGGACAGGAGCCGGAAGCCGGCCGGCAGCCGCGCCGCAACGGCGGCGAACTCGCGATGGTCGCCGCCCCATCCGTGCAGTCCGGCGACGGTGCGCCCTCCCGCCTGTCCGTATTCCCTAACGTAGAGCACCCAGCACCCTCTCCGCCGTCATCCTCCCTCCGATGGTCACCATCGGGAGCCCGGTCCCGGGCACGGTGCTCGCTCCGCAATAGTAAAGCCCGGGGACGTGCGGGTCGCGGTTGGGCCAGCGCATCGGTCCCATCTGCGTCAGCGTGTGGGCCGCCCCGAACGCGGAGCCCTGATAGAGTCCGAAGCTTTCCTCCCACACCCCCGGAGTCCACACCCGCTCTAAGACCGGGTCCTCCATCAGCGCCCCGGCTCCGTGCCGGTCCAGTCTCAGGCGCACCCGCTCGCGGATGACGCCCGCCAGTTCCTCCTCCGGCATCTCCCGCAGATGCGGCCGCAGCGGGAGAGGCACCAGGATGAAGACGGTGGAGCATCCCTCCGGGGCCAGCGAGGCGTCCGTCTCGGACGCCACGCTCACGTAGAAAGGCAGGTCGGACGGCACGCGCCGCCGCTCCATCAGGTCCTGATAGGCAGAGCGGGGGTCGTCTGGCAGATAGATGGTATGGTGGCCGCCCGCCGCCGGGCGTCCGCGGATGCCCAGGTAGAACGTCATCACGGACGGGGTCATCTGAAGCTCCCGCAACGGCCTTCGCTGCTCCGGCAGCAGGTCCCGCCGGGTGGTGGGGACGTCCACATTGGAGACCACGGCGTCGGCCTCCACCTCCGCGCCGTCCGCCAGCCGCACCCCGCAGGCCCGTCCGTCCCGCAGGAGGACGCTTTCGGCCCGGCATCCGGTGCGGACCCGCACTCCCAGCGACACGGCCAGCCGTTCCACCGCTTCGATGAGGGCGTACATCCCTCCCTTCGGCAGCCACAGGCCGTAGGCGAGCTCTCCGTAGGGGAGGATGGTGAACAGTCCGGGCAGCCGGTGCGGCGACCCGCCCAGATACATCGCGTAAGACCCCAGCGCCTGGCGCACGCGGGGATTGCGGAAGAAGCGCGCAAGCTCCCGCTCGAAGCTCCGCCACACCCCCGAGACCATCAGCTCCCGCAGCGTGACCCCGCTCAGCCACTGCCCGAGCGTGTCGGCGTTCCGGCAGGCCAGCTTCTCCATCGCCAGCCGGAACTTGCGGGAAGCGTCCGCCAGGAACGCCGCGAGCGCCGCGCCGCGTCCCGGCTCCATCCGGGCGATCTCCTCCGACAGCCGGGGCAGCGTGGACGAAAGCTGCAGCGTCTCCCCGTCCGGCCAGACGAACGAGACGCTCGGGTCCACAGGCAGCAGCTCCAGCTCGTCCCTCATCTCGCGCCCGGCGGCGCGGAACAGCTCCTCGAAGACCCAGGGATAGTTCAGGAGGCTGGGGCCTGTGTCGAACCGGAAGCCCTCCGCCTCGATGAGGTTCGCCCGCCCGCCGGTCCGCAGGTTCGCTTCCAGCACTTCCACCTCCAGCCCCCACAGCCGGAGATGCACGGCCGCGCTCAGCCCTCCCAGACCTCCTCCGATGACCACCGCTCGCTTCAACGCCGGCCGCCTCACCTCTCCAGAAGCGCCAGCGGAAGACGCCAGTATTTGCTGGAAGGCAGCACCCGCCACTTTTCGCGGAACGGTACGGACTGGCGTACGCGGAGGCTGTCCGGACTGTCCAGGATGCGCCGGTTCAGCGCGCCGTACACCCGGATGCACGCCTCGATGGCGATGCGGCAGTCGGGAGAGAACGCGTCCAGGCTTCTCTGGGAGCGCTCGTACAGGGAGTCCGCGGTGGCGGCGAGCCTGCGCACGGCCCGCAAGAGCGCCTGCTCCTGCGCGGGGTCGTCCATCCTGTCCGGGTCGGCCCCCTCCTCCCGCAGGATGTCCAGAGGGATGTAGACGCGCCCCCGGCGCCGGTCCTCGCGGACGTCCCGCACGAAGTTCGTCAGCTGCAGCGCGATGCCAAGGTCGCGGGCGCTGTGCAGCGCCTCATCCATCCGTCCTTCCGCGGACGGCCCGTAGATGCGGGCCAGGAACAGCCCCACCACCACCGCGCTCCCGTAGACGTAGCCGTCTATCAGCTCGTCCAGTGAGGCGAACGGGGCCGGGCGGATGTCGCGCTCCATCGCGTCGAGGAAGGCGTGATACTCTTCAGGAGGGATGGCGGCCTCGCGGGCGGCCACCACGAAAGCGGCCACGAAAGGCGATGCTCCGCTCTCGAGCATCTCCGCCAGAGTGCCCGTCCCCAGACATCCCGAGAACTCCTCCCTCCACCGCCCCAGCAGCTCCTGGCGGCGCTCCGGGGACAGCGGGAACGAGTCCACCACCTCGTCCGGGTACCGCACGGCGGCGTATACCACCTCCACCCGCCTGCGCTTCTCCAGCGGGAGGAAGCGGCTGACCAGATAGAAGCTGGTGGTGTACGCGGCCATCACGCGGCGGGCGGCCCTGGCGATGACGAGCCACGCCTCCGCCTCCGAGCCTGCCCGCAGCGCCGCCCGGCGCGTCTCTTCCTGAAAACGGTCCCACCTCTCCGGGGACCAGACCGCGGAGGCGGGAGCTGTGAGGGCCTCCTGCTTGCCGTTCATGCCATCCCACAGTCAAGCTTATCCGACTCGGTTGTGTCATCCTGCTGCCGCGCCGGGCGCACGCGGCCACCGGGCGCTTGGGTCATAATGTGCCCTGCGATGAAGTCCGTCGTCAGCGTCAGTCTGGGCAGCTCCCGCAGGGATTTCTCCTTTACGGCGTCGTTCCTCGGGGAGGAGTTTTCCATCAGCCGGGTGGGCACCGACGGGAGCCTGGAAGCGTTCGCGGCCCGGCTGCGGGAACTTGACGGCCGTGTGGACGCCATCGGGCTGGGGGGCATCGACCGCTGGCTGGTTGCGGGAGGCAGGCGCTACGAGTTTCGCGACGCGCGGCGGCTGGCCTCGAACGCCCGGGTCACCCCGGTGGTGGACGGCAGCGGCCTGAAGAACACGCTGGAGCGTCAGGCGGTGCGGTGGCTGTCGGAGCAGGGCATCGTGGATTTTGCGCGGGCGAGGACGCTGGTGGTGTGCGCGGTGGACCGCTTCGGGATGGCCGAGGAGGTGGCCGCCATGGGAGGGCCGGCCATCTACGGCGACCTGATGTTCAGCCTGGGGCTGCCGGTCCCCGTCCGGAGCTTCAAAACGGTTCGGCGGCTGGCGCGCGTGCTGCTTCCTGTCATCGTCCGGCTGCCGTTCAAGTGGCTGTATCCCACGGGAGAGAAGCAGGAGAGGGTGACGCCCCGGTTCGCCGGCGCGTTTCAATGGGCGGATGTCATCGCCGGGGATTTCCATCTCATCCGCCGCTACCTGCCGGAGGGCGCGGACGCGCTGGCGGGTAAGACCGTGCTGACCAACACCACCACGCCGGAAGACCGCTCTCTTCTGCAGAACCGGGGGGCGCGCAGGCTCGTCACGACCACCCGCAGCTTCGGTGGACGCTCCACCGGCACCAACGTGCTGGAGGGGGTCCTGGTGGCGGCCACGGGCCGGCGTCCGGAGGAGCTTCGCCCGGAAGACTATGAGGACCTGCTGGAACAGCTGGGATGGAGTCCGGAGGTCACGGAGTTCGAGAATGACGCGACCGGAGGATAATGTCATGCTGACCCTGTGCTGCCTGCTGGCGGCCCTGCTGCTCTGCCGCTCGGCCGCTGCCGCGGCGGGCCCCGCCACTCCTCAGAGCTTCGAGAAGACGCTCACGCTGACCGTGAAGGGGCAGTACCTTCTCTATCTTCCGCCCGGCTACGAGAAGGACTCCTCCCGGAGATGGCCCCTCATCCTGTTCCTGCACGGGGCCGGGGAGAGGGGCGACGACGTCTCGCGCGTCAAGATCCACGGGCCCATCAAGGTGGCCGAGTCGCTTCCGGAGGGGCTCCCGTTCATCATCGCCGCTCCGCTTTGCCCGGCGGACCGCTGGTGGGACCGGATGCTCCCGGAGCTGACCGCTCTTCTGGACGATGTCTGCGCGCGCTTTCGGGTGGACACGCAGCGCATCTACTGCACCGGACTCAGCATGGGCGGGTTCGGCACCTGGGCGCTGGTCAGCGAATATCCCGAGCGGTTCGCCGCCGCCGCCCCCATCTGCGGAGGAGGCAACCCGTGGCTGGTCTGCCGGATGAAGGACGTGCCGGTCTGGGCGTTCCACGGGGCGAAGGACCCCGTGGTCCCGCTGGAGCAGACCGAGCGCATGGTGGAGGCGCTCAGGAAGTGCGGCGCGGAGCCCCGCCTGACGGTCTACCCGGAGGCGCAGCACGACTCGTGGACTCAGACCTACAGCGACCCGCAGCTCTACGAATGGTTCCTGCAGCACAGGCGGGAGAAGTGACGGCGCATTGAACAGGTTCGCTTTCGTCATCCACCCGCTGGACGTCCGGGACGTCGCGCGCAAGTACCCCTTCACCCGCTATCTGCCCCCGCGTCTGGTGGAGTGGGGGCTCACTTTCAAGAGTCCCCAGACCATCAGCCACATCACCGGGGTGCGCGGGACGGACGGCACCGAGGCGGAGGGATGGTTTATCGCCTGTCCCCTCACCCCCCGCCAGCTTCTGAGCCTGCCCGAGGAGGAGGTCTGGAAGCGCCTGGTGCGGGCGGCGCAGATCGCGGAGGAGCACGGCGCGGGCATCCTGGGTCTGGGTGCGTTCACGTCCGTGGTGGGCGACGGGGGAAGGACGCTGGCCGGGCGCGTGGGCATCGCGGTCACCACCGGGAACAGCTACACCGTCGCCACAGCCGTGCAGGGGGCCGTGGAGGCGGCCCGCCTGATGGACATCGACCCGGCGCAGGCGCGCGCCGCGGTGGTGGGCGCCACCGGCTCCATCGGAAAGACGTGCGCCAGGCTGCTCGCCCGCTCGTTCCCGGAGATGGTCATCATCGGTCGCGACCTCTCCCGGCTGGAGGAGCTGGCGCCGGAGGTGGCGTCGCGGACGGAGTGCCGGGTGACCTGCAGCACGTCCGTGGCTGAGGCGCTCCCCCGCGCGGACGTGGTCATCACGGTCAGCAGCGCCGTGGACGCCATCATCCTGCCGGAGCACCTCAAGAGCGGCAGCGTGGTCTGCGACGTGGCCCGCCCTCGCGACGTCTCCGTGCGCGTGGCGAAGGAGCGGGACGATGTGCTGGTCATCGAGGGGGGCGTGGTGGCCGTGCCGGGCGATGTGGACTTCCACTTCGATTTCGGCTTCCCTCCCCGCACGGCCTACGCCTGCATGTCCGAGACCATGGCCCTGGCGCTCGCCGGGCGCTACGAATCCTTCACCCTGGGCAAGGATGTCTCGGTGGAGCAGGTGGACGAGATTACGCGCATCGCGGAGGGAAAGGGGTTCCGGCTGGCCGGCTTCCGCAGCTTCGAGCGGGCGCTTCAGCCCTCGGACATCGAGCGCATCCGCGAGAATGCGCGCCGCAGGCGCGGAGCCTGAGCTCCGGCGACCCGCCTATTCCACCGGCAGGTCGTAGACCGAAGTGGGGCGCGACTGGAAGGAGTCGTCGGCGGGGACGGCCGTCCCTTTCTCGTCGAAGCGCACGGGCCGCTCGCAGAAATCGCAGTCGAACTGCTCGATGCCTTCGAACACCGAGTTCCTGTTCGTGCAGTAGGGGCAGCGCAGGTCGCGGCGCGGACGCTTCTGAAGCTGGATCATCCACACGAAGACGCCCACCAGCAGGACGCCGGTGACGGCGCAGATGAGCGCCCCCAGCACGGTCAGGAGCGAGGTCAGGCAAAGCAGCGCCCCCACGCCGAAGACCACGACCAGCGGCTTCAGCAGGCGGTAGCTCTGCTGCTCCAGTTGACGGACTGTGGCGTACTCTCCGCGGCACAGTCGGGTGATGGCTCTCAACTGCGGACCCCCGGCGTCTGTTGCTCCTCACCGCCTCCGGGCAGCGAGGTCCCCGGAGCAGCGGAAGAGGGGAAGCCCGGCTCCCTGCCGGGACGTTCGTTCGACGGCCAGCGGAATTCTATTCCCCCGGCTTCTCCGCTGTCAAACGGACTGTGGAGGATATCATATTATCAGGCGGACGCGGCCGGCCGGAGGGACACGGGAGCGGGAGCGCCGCGCGGAAGGGGTCCGCAGGAGGTGACGGGTGATGGAGGCGCATGCGTTGACTCTGGAGAGTTTCCTCAGGCAGCACGTGAGGGAAGGGGAGCTTTACGAGAGGCTGGAGGGGGGAAAGGTGGTCTGCCACGCGTGCGGCCACCGCTGCCGCATCCTGCCCGGGCATCGCGGCGTCTGCCGGGTGCGGTTCAATGAGGACGGCAGGCTCTTCGTGCCTTACGGCTACGTCTCCGGACTCCAGGTGGACCCCATCGAGAAGAAGCCGTTCTTCCACGCGCTCCCCGGGGCCAGGGCCCTCAGCTTCGGGATGCTTGGCTGCGACCTGCACTGCCCGTACTGCCAGAACTGGCTCACCAGCCAGGCACTGCGGGATGAGCGGGCCGTCGCAGGGGCCTCCCCGGTCGCTCCGGAAGAGATTGTCCGGCTCGCGCTGGAGCACGGAGCGAAGGTGGTCACCAGCACGTACAACGAGCCCCTCATCACCGCGGAATGGGCCGTGGCTGTGATGAGGCTGGCGAAGCAGCACGGACTGAGGGGGTCGTTCGTCTCCAACGGCCACGGGACGCGCGAGGCGCTGGAATACCTGCGGCCGTGGGTGGACCTGTTCAAGGTGGACCTGAAGAGCTTCCGCCAGAGCAGCTACCGGGAGCTGGGCGGGGTGCTGGACCGCGTGCTGGAGACCATCCGCGGCCTCGTTGAGCTGGGGTTCTGGGTGGAGGTGGTCACGCTGGTGGTGCCCGGCTTCAACGACAGCGACGAGGAGCTCCGCGACATCGCGCGGTTCCTGAAGGAGGTCTCGGCGGACATCCCATGGCACGTCACCGCGTTCCATTCGGACTACCGGATGATGGACCGCGGCAGCACCCCCGCGTCGACCCTGCTGCGGGCACGGGACATCGGCCGGGAGGAAGGTCTGCGCTACGTCTACGCCGGGAACATCCCCGGGATGCTCGAGGACGCCGAGAACACCCGGTGCCACTCCTGCGGAGAGCTGCTGGTGGAGCGCTTCGGGTTCCGGGTGCTGAAGAACAGGGTCTCCGGAGGGCGCTGCCCGCGCTGCTCCGTCGTCATCCCCGGGGTGTGGGATTAGCCGGGCTGCCGGCAGCGAAAGAGGCCGCGGATTCCTCCGCGGCCTCTCCGGGAAAGGAGAATCGATTCAGGACATACTAACCACAGCAGCCGCCACCGTGCCCGTGCGACGCGGGGGCAGCCCCTTCCTCACCCTTCTTCTTGAACGAACTCCCGCAACCGCAGGAGGACTCGACGTTGGGGTTCGTGATGGCGAAGCCGGCCCCGTCCAGCCCTTCCTGATAATCCACCTGAGCGCCCTCGAGATACGGGCTGCTCATCTCATCCACCAGCACCTTCAGTCCGGAGAAGTCCAGCACGACATCGGTCTCCTCCGTCACATCGTCGAACGCCATCCCGTAGCGGAAGCCGGCGCAGCCGCCGCCCTGCACGAAGATGCGCAGCGCCGCCCCCTGACGGTCCTGCTTCTGCATCAGGTCCTTGACCTTCTCGACTGCGGCTTCTGTAAGCGTGAGCATCGTGTCTTCGTTTCCTTGTCCGTTATCTCAAGATCCTTGCGGATGGTGCGTGCATTCCGGGGAGACGGCCGTTCAGGGAGCCGCCTCACTGATCATTATACCTGACGGGCGCGATTCCCGCATCTGTTGCAAGCGCGACTCAATATTCAAAATAACGCACGCGCTGCTTCTTGAACTCGCGCACTGTGCGCAGAAGAGCCAGTCCCGGGTTCCCCAGCTGTGCGGCTGCCTCCCGGAGGAGCTGCTCGCACTGTCCGTCCGTCTTCGCGTGAGCCATCGCGAAGAGCCGGTAGGGCCAGTCGTCGTAGTCCGGGCGCTCGTAGCAGTGGCTGACGAAGCGAAGGGATGACAGGAACTGCGCCGCCTCCTCCAGCTTCCTCCCCCGCACGTCCCACGCGCTCATGATGTTCCCCGCGAACCCGGCTTTCCGGTGGCGCAGCACCGCCGCCACGCGACGCAGCGCCCCTCGCCTCTGCAAACGGAGCGCGCCCTCCAGGAGTTCCGGCTCCGTCAGCCCGAACGCCTCCGCCGCCTGCCGGAACGGGCGGCTCACGGGCGCAAGGCCGGCCTGAAGGGCCCGGACGCACAGGATGTCCTTCTCATCCAGCGGCTCCGGCACCGGTGGCGCCGGGGCGGGGGCGGACGCGGGCGCGCCCGCCGAGCCGTCCTCCAGGTCGAACCGCACGCCCAGCTTGAACGTGCGCAGCGCGGGGAACAGCCTGAGCTTCCATCCTCCCGCCTGCCGCGCCAAGCTCTCAGCCTCCTCCTGCAGAGAGACGCCGGGAGGCACGGCCAGCGTGAACCAGAGGCTGTAGGTGTGGTCGCGGGCGTAGTTGTGGCTGACTGCGGGATGGGCGGAGACAACGGCGGCAGCCCGTTCCAGAGCATCCGCGGGCACCGCCATGGCGGCAAGCGACGTCGCGTAGCCCAGGGCCCGGCCGTCGAACAGGGCGCTTATCTCCCGGACGAGTCCCTCCTCGCAGGCGCGGGCAAGGACTTCCAGCACGGTCGCTTCGCTGACGCCCGCCCGCCGCGCCAGCTCCTGGAACGGGGTGGGACACAGCTCCAGTCCCTCCTGCGCCAGGGTCAGGATGCGGGCCGTCAGGGCGGACGTCACAACCCGAATTCCTCGCGCGAGCGCCGCATCTCCACCGCCGCCCGCTCGCACACCCCGCCCACGGGCGGGTTCAGTTTGGAGACGCGCACGGTGACGGCGGCGCAGGGAAGGCCGATCAGGGCCTGCCGGGCGATGTCCGCCGCCAGATGCTCCAGGAGATGGTGCTTCCCGTCCGCCACCGCGCGCCGGACCATCTGATACGCCTGCCCGTAGTCGATGGTGTCGGCCAGGCGGTCCGAGGCGCCCGCGGCGGAGAGGTCGGCTTCCAGCACCAGGTCGACCTCCAGCGCCTGGCCGATCTCGCGCTCTTCCGGGGTGTATCCGTGGTGGCCGTAGATCTTCATGCCGGTCAGAAAGATCCTGTCCATCGCGCCTGCCTCCTTCCGCGGCCCGGGAGGCTTGCAGAACGTCGCCTCCGATGCCGATGGATTCTACAACAGACGGCGCCTTCGTTGACGCATGGTGGGGTATCTGGTATACTGACGATGCGGTTGAAGGCGCAGGGCCGCAGGAGGGCCCCCGGCTTGAAAGGGCGCGGGGCAGGACGCTGGAGCCGCTGTGCGCTTGTAGCTCAGTGGATCAGAGCATCTGACTTCGGATCAGAGGGTCGGGGGTTCGAGTCCCTCCAAGCGCGTCTGGTTTCCGATCTTGCCGGAGGCGCCCCGAGAGCTTCTGGTGCATCAGGAAGAGATGCATACGGGACTGTCAAAGCAGTCTCCGTCTGGTAATGCGCCACGCGCATTCGGGCCAAGGGCCGCCTCCGGCGAGCTTCCCGGGTCGTTAGCTCAGATGGTAGAGCAGCTGACTCTTAATCAGCGGGCCACAGGTTCGAGTCCTGTACGACCCAGTTTCCGATTTCTTCCCGGTCGGCGGCCCCTCGGACAGCTATTCGGGCGAGTGGTGGAATGGCAGACACGCCAGATTTAGGATCTGGTGCCGCAAGGCGTAGGAGTTCAACTCTCCTCTCGCCCATTCCCTGCCTCCGGATGGGGATGTCTGTGGCGGTTTCTTCCGTTCGGAGGTAGACTTCCGGAAGGAGACCGGCCGGGCGGCGGAGAAATCACCCTCGCGCGGGACGCGCCGGGCGGCCCCTGAGCGGTGTTCGAGCGGGAGTAGTTCAGTGGTAGAACGCCTCCTTGCCAAGGAGGAGGGCGCGGGTTCGATGCCCGTCTCCCGCTTATTGCCTTCTTTTGGAAGGGTGTTCGTGGAGCGGCCGCGTGGCGCTGGAGGAGGGCCGCCTGCTGGAGTGAGTGACGCACCTCGCCCGATGTCTTGCAAGGCATGGACAGGCGGGGTTTTTCGTTTTATGGACCCCCGTGTCCCCGCGCGCGCCACGGCGGTGCGGGGCGGAAGGACAGGAGCATGGAGCCGGAGCGCGCAATGCAGGTAGTCAGAGAGGATGTTTCCCCCTGCCTGGTCTCGTTCGAGATCCAGGTGGGGCCGGAGCGCTACGCAGCGGCGCTGGAGCAGGCCAGGCGGGACCTGGGCCGGGTGACGGAGGTGCCGGGGTTCCGCAAGGGCAAGGCGCCGATGGCCATCCTCGAGAAGGTGCTCGACCCGGAGCGGGTGCAGCGTCTGGCCAATGAGACGCTGATGCCGGACGCCGTGCACGAAGTGCTCGCGGAGCACGACCTGCATCCGTGGGACAGCCCCACCGTCCAGGTGCTGGAATCGGGGCCCGAGGCCGGCCTGAAGTTCCGCGCCAGCGTCCCGCTGGAACCGCGGGTGGAGCCCGGGCAGTATGTCGGGCTGAGCGTGGACCGCATCGTGCGGCCGGTCACCGAGGAGGTGGTGGAGCGCGAACTGGCCCGCCTGCAGGAGCAGCACAGCCGCCTGGAGCCCCGCGAGGAGGGGGGCGTGGAGCAGGGCGACTACATCTACTTCTCCCTGCAGGAGCTGGACGAGTCCGGGCAGCCCGCCGGTGAGGCCGGGTTCAACTCGGCGGTGGTGGGGAAGAACCTGCCGGACTTCGACAACGGGGTCCTGGGGCAGGCGCGCGAGGAGACCCGCGACATCACCCTCAACTATCCCGCGGACTGGCAGGAGCCGGAGCGCGCCGGGAAGTCCGTGAAGATACGGGTGACCGTTTCGCACATCTTCCGCCCGCTGAAGCCCGCTCTGGACGACGAGTTCGCGAAGACGGTCAGCGAATACCAGACGCTGGAGGATCTCAAGCAGGCCATCCGCGACGCCGCCGCGCGCGCCTTCCAGCAGCTGGCGGACGAGCAGGTGGAGAACGACCTGGTCCGCCAGATCGTGGACGCATCTCAGGTGGATTATCCGCCGCAGATGATGGAGCAGCAGTTCCGCGCCCGGGTGATGGACATCTACGGGGAGCTGCAGCAGCGCGGGATGACCTTCCAGGAGTATCTGGAGCGGACCGGACGCACGGAGCAGCAGTTCCGCACGGAGCTGGAGACGCGGGTGGACCGTGACATCCGGGTCGGCCTGGTGCTGGCGGAGATCGCTTCACGTGAGGGACTCAAAGCGGAGCCCGCGGAGATCGACGCCGAGGTCGAGCGGATGATGTCGGCGCCCGACGTGGACCAGGAGATGCGGGAGAGGCTGAAGAGCGAGGAAGTCCGGCAGTCCATCGGACGGCGTCTGGTGCTGCGGAAGACGCTTGATTTCCTGAAGGCGGCGTCCAATATTCATGATGTTGCGCGCTCCGGAGAGGAAGAGGCTCCGGAGGCAGGGGAGGACTGATCACGCAATGGCATTGATCCCGATGGTGGTGGAGCAGACCGCGAGGGGGGAGCGGGCTTACGACATCTTCTCGCGGCTGCTGAAGGACCGCATCGTCTTCATCGGCACCCCGATCGATGACGATGTTGCGAATCTGGTGGTCGCGCAGCTGCTGTTCCTCGAGAAGGAAGACCCGGACAAGGACATCGACCTGTACATCAATTCGCCGGGCGGGCTGGTGACGGCGGGGCTGGCCATCTACGACGCGATGCAGATCATCAAGCCGGACGTGGCCACCATCTGCATCGGGCAGGCCGCCAGCATGGGGGCCGTGCTTCTTGCCGGCGGAGCCAAGGGGAAGCGCTACGCCCTGAAGAACTCGCGGATCATGATCCATCAGGGCAGCGCGGGATTCCACGGAACGCCCTCGGACATCGATATCCAGGCGCGGGAGATCCTGCGCTACAAGGCCCTCCTGAACGAAATCCTCTCCAAGCACACGGGCCAGCCTGTGGAAAAAGTACTGCAGGATACCGACCGGGACTACTTCATGTCCGGGGAGGAAGCGCGCGAATACGGCATCGTCGACGCCGTGATGGACAAGGACTCTCGCTGAGGCTGATTGCCGGGCGGGCTTGTGCGCCGCAGGACAGGCGGCAGGGGAATGCCGCTCACCGCGTCGAAGTCTGACGCCGGACGGCGCATGATCAGGAGGCGGTATTGGCCAGAATCGGTTTGGATCGCAACGACTCGCGGTGCGCCCTGTGCGGAAAGCCGCGCGAGCAGGTCAGGAAGCTCATCCTTGGCGTGTACGGCGGGGTCTGCCTGGACTGCGTGGACCTGTGCAACGAGATTGTGCGCGGCGAGCAGGCCAAGACGGAGCGCGCCGCGGACCTGGGCACCCTGCCCAAGCCCAAGGAGATTTACCGGCATCTGTCCCAGTATGTCGTGGGGCAGGAGAAGGCCAAGCGCATCCTCTCCGTCGCCGTCTACAACCACTACAAGCGCATCAACTCCCCGCAGTCCGATGTCGAGCTCTCCAAGTCCAACATCCTGCTCATCGGACCCACCGGCTGCGGCAAGACGCTGCTTGCTCAGACGCTGGCGCGCATCCTGAAGGTGCCGTTCGCCATCGCGGATGCCACCAGCCTGACCGAGGCCGGATATGTCGGTGAGGATGTGGAGAACATCCTGCTGAAGCTGCTGCAGGCCGCGGACGGACACGACAACATCCAGAGCGCGGTCAAGGCGGCCGAGCGGGGCATCGTCTACATCGACGAGATAGACAAGATAGCCCGCAAGGCGGACAACCCGTCCATCACGCGGGACGTGTCCGGCGAGGGGGTCCAGCAGGCCCTGCTCAAGATCATCGAAGGGACGGTGGCCAACGTGCCGCCTCAGGGCGGGCGGAAGCACCCGCAGCAGGAGTACGTGCAGATCGACACGTCCAACATCCTTTTCATCTGCGGCGGCGCCTTCGAGGGGCTGGACCGGATGATAGAGCGGCGTCTTGCGGACAAGACGCTGGGGTTCCGGGCTCCGGCCGAGTCGCGGCAGGAGAGGGATATCGGCGAACTGCTATCCATGGTGATGCCGGACGACCTGCTGAAGTACGGGCTCATCCCGGAGTTCATCGGGCGGCTGCCGGTCATCGCCACGCTGGGGGGGCTGGACCAGGAGGCGCTGGTGCGCATCCTGGTGGAGCCGAAGAACGCGCTGGTCAAGCAGTATCAGAAGTTCTTCGAACTCGACGGGGTGGAGCTGGTCTTCACGGACGACGCGCTGCAGGCCATCGCCGAGGAGGCGTACCGGCGCGGCGTGGGAGCGCGGGCTCTGCGCACCATCATCGAAGAGGTGATGCTCAACATCATGTATGAGATTCCCTCGCTCGAGGACATCAAGCGGTGCGTGGTGACGCGGGAGACCATCACCGAACGCAAGGACCCCACCGTGCTCACGATGGAGGAGATGAAGCAGGCAAGCTGACGGCCGGCGGCGAACCGGCAGACAGGACCTGCGTTTCACGTGGCGCTTCCACGGCTGCGAAAGCGAGATGGCCGTGGAAGTTCGCTTTTTTCCGCTTCCGGCGCGGGCGGAGAGGTCCGCGGGTCAGGGACACGTCCCCGCAGGAGAAGCCTGGCGCTGTCCTGAAGGAGCGGCTCGGAAGGTCATGGCTCGAAAAGAAACTGCAACTGAAGAGACCCGCCGCGAGGATGAGGTCGTGAAGGCGAGCAGACGCTTTCCCCGCACGCTGCCCCTGCTGCCGGTGCGGGACAACGTCTACTTCCCCCACATGCTCTTCCCGCTGTTCGTGGGACGGGAGAAGTCGGTCAACGCCCTGGAGGAGGCCACCCGACGCCGGCGCTACATCGTGCTGGTCGCTCAGCGCGACATGACCGTGGAGGACCCGGACCCCGAGGACCTGTTCGAGGTGGGGGTCATCGCCGAGGTCCTGCAGATCCTCAAGGTGCCGGACGGCACGGTGCGGGTGATGCTGGAGGGCGTGGAGCGGGTGCAGATCCTCCGGTTCCTGCAGCAGGAGCCGTTCTTCCGGGTGCAGACGAAGCTCCTGCGTTCCGCGGAGGTGCGTTCGCTCGAGGTGGAGGCGCTGATGCGCAGCATCACCTCCCAGTTCGAGCAGCTGGTCAACAACGGGCGCAACGTCCCTCCCGAGGTGCTCATCAACGTCATCAACATCGACGACGCCGGGAGACTGGCGGACACCATCACCCCGTACCTCCCGCTGCGCGTGGAGCAGAAGCAGGACATCCTGGAGACCATCGACATCCGGGAGCGTCTGGAGAAACTGTCGCTCATCCTCAAGAAGGAGCTGGAGATCCTGGAGATCCAGCGCAGCATCCGCAACCGCGTCGAGAAGGAGATGGGCGACTCACAGCGCGAGTTCTTCCTGCGCGAGCAGATGAAGGCCATCCAGCAGGAGCTGGGCGAGCGGGACGAGCGGACGGTCGAGATAGACGAGTACCGGGAGCGCATCGCCAGCTGCGGGGCGCCGCCCGAGGTCCAGGAGCGGGCTTCCCGCGAGGTCGGCCGGCTGGAGAAGATGCCGTATTCCGCTCCGGAGGGGGTGGTCATCCGCACCTATCTGGACTGGCTGCTGGGGCTGCCCTGGGCGGACGAGACCCCGGACGACCTGGACGTGGAGCAGGCGGAGCGCATCCTGGACGAGGACCACTACGGGCTGACCCGGCCCAAGGAGCGCATCCTGGAGTTTCTGGCAGTCCGGCAGCTGGCCGGGTCGCTGAAGGGTCCCATCCTCTGCTTCTATGGTCCGCCCGGGGTGGGGAAGACCTCCATCGGGAAGTCCATCGCAAGGGCGCTGGGGCGCAGGTTCGTGCGCATCTCGCTGGGGGGCATCCGGGACGAGGCCGAGATACGGGGCCATCGCCGCACGTATGTCGGGGCGCTGCCGGGACGCATCATCCAGGGCATCAAGCAGGCCGGCACCCGCAACCCCGTCTTCATGCTCGACGAGATCGACAAAGTGGGAGCGGATTTCCGGGGAGACCCCTCCGCCGCGCTGCTGGAAGCGCTCGACCCGGAGCAGAACGAATCCTTCAGCGACCACTACCTGGAGGTGCCGTTCAACCTGAGCAACGTGATGTTCATCACCACCGCCAATGTGCTGGACACCATCCCTCCCGCGCTCAGGGACCGCATGGAGGTCATCCCGTTCACCGGATACACCGAAGAGGACAAGCTGCAGATAGCCAGGCAGTTCCTGGTGCCCAAGCAGCTCCGGGAGCACGGCATCAAAGAGACCCGCCTGACCTTCGAGGACGCCGCGCTCAGGGAGCTTATCCGGCAGTACACGCGGGAGGCGGGGGTGCGCAATCTGGACCGGGAGATCGCGAGTATCTGCAGGAAGGTGGCCCGGAAGATCGCTGCCGGGCGGCGCGGCCGCGTCCGGGTGAATGCCTCGGACCTGGCGGGCTATCTGGGCAAGCCCAGGTACCGCTACGGGCGGGCGGAGGAGAAGGACGAGGTGGGGGCCGCTACCGGTCTGGCCTATACCGAGTTCGGGGGGGATGTCATCACGGTGGAGGTGGGTCTGGTGAAGAGCCAGAAGGGCTCGCTCATCCTGACCGGGCAGCTCGGCGAGGTGATGAAGGAGTCGGCTCAGGCGGCGCTGACCTTCGTGCGCTCGCGGGCCGCGAAGCTGGGTTTCGAGGAGGACTTCCAGTCCGGACAGGACATCCACATCCACGTCCCCGCGGCGGGAGTGCCGAAGGACGGGCCGTCCGCCGGAGTCACCATCGCGGTCGCGCTGGCGTCGGCGCTGACCGGCCGGCCGGTGCGCAAGGATGTGGCGATGACCGGGGAGATAACGCTGAGGGGCCGGGTGCTCCCTATCGGCGGGCTCAAGGAGAAGGTCCTGGCGGCGCACCGGGCGGGCATCCGCACCGTGGTGATGCCCCGCGAGAACGAGAAGGACATCGAGGACATCCCCGAGCACGTCCAGAAGGAGATGGACCTCCGTCTGGTGGAGCATGCGGACGAGGTGCTGGATATCGCGCTGCTGGACGCCTGAGACGGGCTCCGGCTCGCGCCGGGCGCTCCGGAGGAAGCCGTGAACTACCTTGGCGTTGACATCGGGACGACGGGCTGCAAGGCTCTGGCCTTCGACGGCGCCGGCCGTCTCCTGTCCGCCTCCTACCGCGAATATCCTCTGCATCTGACACCGGACGGGGGCGCCGAGCTGGACTCCTCGCAGGTGATGGACTGCTGCTTCGCGGTCATCCGCGAGGCGGCGGAGGGTGCGGGGAAGGGGTCCGTGGCCGCGCTGGCCGTCTCCAGCCAGGGCGAGGCGTTCACTCCGCTGGATGCGGCCGGACGGCCGCTCCACAACGCCATGGTCAGCTCCGACGCCCGCGCGGCGGCGTATATCCCGGAATGGCTGGAAGCCTTCGGCGAGGAGCGCCTCTACGAGGTGACGGGGCACACGGCCCATCCCATGTTCACGGCGTTCAAGCTGGCCTGGCTCCGCGACCGGCATCCGGACGTGTTCGCGGCCGCCCGGCGGTTTCTCTGCTTCGAGGACCTGCTGGCGCTGCGCCTGGGAGCGGACCCGGCGATGGGCTGGCCGCTGGCCGGACGCACGATGATGTTCGACGTCCGCCGCCACGCGTGGGACGCCTCCATCCTGGAGCGCGCGGGAGTCCGCGAAGAGCAGCTGGCCCGTCCGCTCGCGTCCGGCAGCGTCGCCGGCGAAGTCTCGCGCGATGCGGCAGAGCAGTTGGGGCTGAGGCCCGGCGCCCTCATCGTGGCCGGCGGCCACGACCAGACCGTGGGGGCGCTCGGCGCCGGCGTCACCTCCCCCGGAGTGGCCATGTATGCCACCGGCACCGTGGAGTGCATCACCGCGGCGCTTCCCGGTCCGGTGTTTTCCGCGTCCCTGCGCAGCGCCGACCTGTGCACATACGACCACGCTGCCGCGGGGCTTTACGCCACCATCGCCTTCAGCCTCACGGGCGGGAACATCCTGAAGTGGTTCCGCGACAACTTCGGCCAGCGGGAGGTGGAGGAGGCGGCGCGCACCGGCCGGGACGCTTATGGTCTGCTTCTGGAGCAGGTTCCCGAAGAGCCATCATCCCTCCTGGTGCTGCCCTACTGGACCCCGTCCGGGACTCCCTATTTCGACCCGTCCACGCCGGGCGCAATCGTCGGGCTGCGGCTCTCGACAACGCGCGGAGAGCTGCTGCGCGGGCTGCTGGAGGGCGTGGCGCTGGAGATGCGCCTGAACCTGGAGATCCTGGAGGGCGCGGGATGTCAGGTGCGCGAGCTGCGGGCCATCGGAGGAGGGGCGAAGTCCCGCTCCTGGACGGCGCTGAAGGCGGATGTGCTGGGCCGGCCGGTCACCCGTCTGGACGTCACGGAGGCGGGCTGCCTGGGTGCGGCGATGCTCGCGGCTTCAGCTCACAGCGGCACTCCCGTTGCGGAGCTCGCGAAGAGCTGGGTCCGGCCGCTGGAGACGCTGGAGCCGGACCCGGACAGGGCTGCCGGATATGCCGCCCGGCTCGAGCAGTACCGCAGGCTCTATCCGGCGGTCAGGGAGCTGGCGGCGCACCCCTGAAGGGTGCGCCGCTGGATGCTAGTCGAGGGGCTTGATGCGGATGTTGCGGAACCAGACCCTGTCTCCGCCCCCGTGGTTCTGCAGACCGATGTAGCCTTCCGTGGCGCGGCTTCCGGTGAAGCGCGTCACCAGCGTGCCGTTCACCCGAACCAGATAGCGCTGGCCGGTCACCTCGATCTCCATCGTGTTCCACTCGCCGTAGGGCTTCGTCGGGACGCTGTAGGACTCGCTGAAGCTGTAGACCGCGCCGGTCCGGTGCTTCGGCCCTCCCGCGTCCTGGATCTGTATCTCGTAGCCTTCGTTGACGGGCTTCCAGGGGTCGCCCTGCGGGTCGGGGAAGCGGACGAAGATGCCCGAGTTCGACTCCGCCTTCTCCGCCTTCCAGTCCACCCGCAGCACGAAGTCCCGGAACGGGCGTTCCGCATACCAGAACAGCCCCATCCCGCCCTCCGACCTCAGGGAACCGTCGGGCTCCCGCACGAAGCGGCCGGGTCCCGCCTGCTTCCATTTCGAAGTGTCCCGGCCGTCGTAGAGCAGGATGAACCCCTTCTCCAGCGCAGGCCAGTCGGACGGACCGGCCGCGGAGGGGGATGTTGCCGGCCGTCCCATCGCGCAGGCCGCGACGGCAGCCAGCATCGCCGCGGCGCCGCAGACAGCGCCGGGCAGCAGCTTCTTCCAGGTGTTCATTGCGCCTTCCGTTCCTTTCCTGGCAGGGGACAGGGAGTCCCGTGAGCGGGACCGCTCCCTCCCCTCCCGGTCGTCACAGCTTCCGCCTTCCCGAAATAAAGCACTTACCCGGCGCCGTCGCCCTTTCCTGCCGGAAGCAGGCTCAGGGCCGCCAGTGGGCGGGCTCCCAGGGCGCCCAGAGCGAGGGCTTCATCTCCTCCTGGCGGATGAAGCGCGCGTGCCCGTCCAGATAGGCCGCGTTCGCGCCGCCTCCGTGCTGGTAGCGGAGGCGCTCCTCGGCGTGTCCCGGGATGACGTGCTGCGGCTTCCAGACGTGGCTGCCGTTGAACCCCTCGGCCACCACGATGATGCCCGAAGGACCGTATGTCAGTCCGTCCGCCGCGGTGCCGCTGAACCCGCTCTCGGGAGCGCCGTCCAGCGTCTCGTTCCAGATATAGGTGCCCCGTATCCCCGCCTTCTCGAACGGGGTGGACGGGTCGGGCGGGCGCTCCCAGCCCAGAAGTCCGGCGGGAGCGGGTGTCGGCCTCCATCCGGGACAGACGAACACCTCGTCCGCCTTCGTGTACGGGTGCAGGATGACCCACCAGTAGCCTCCGCTCTCCGGGATGTCGTCCCGGCAGACCGGCACGCGGCTCTTGTGGTCGGATGTGTACATCTGCACCGCCCGGGCTATCTGCCCCATGTTCGAAAGGCATGCCGTCTGCACCGCCCGCGCCCGCGTCCTGGCGAAGACCGGGAACAGCACGGCGGCCAGCACCGCGATGATGGCGATGACGACCAGAAGTTCGATGAGCGTGAATGCCGCCCGCCCGCCGCGCGGCGGCGCGGGCGGCGAATGTCTTCGTTCCAACGGAAACCTCCTCGGTGTCGAAGTCCGGTGATGCTGCAGGTCAGCTGCGGGAAGGGTGGACTTCAGACGGGAGGAGCGCGCGGTGAGCAGGGAAGAAGATGGCCGCCTGCCGCCGGTGCGGACTGCTGCGCGGCCGTGAGCCGCCCGGACGTGTCCGCAGGAGTCGCGAGAGAGATGCTCGCGGCCGTCGCGGGGGCCGGATACTGTCCTGCGAGCCGCACCGGCTCCTCGTCCCGCTCCACGGCCGCACAGCAGACGCAGCGGCTGTCGTCGCAGGTCTGAGGCTGGCAGCACTCTTCGGCCGCTGCCCAGGGGGCCACGCAACGGGCGCACAGGCCGCCGTCGGCGGCGTGCCGGGGAAGTGCCGACGCCGCCCCCGCAAGGGCTCCAGCCGCGAGCAGGAGGAGAAGCAGCAGGCTGTGCGCGGAGCGTCTCACGTCTTCCAGTGTATCACGCCGCACCGGCTGCTGCAAGCCGTTCGCGTGTGAGGAGGGCCCTCTAAGGGCGCGCGACGCCCAGCCCGGAGCTGCGCAGATACTCCTGGCTGATGAGGGCGATGACCATCACCAGCCAGAACACCTGATAGGCGAACTCCTTGTTCCGGACCGCCCGCGAGAACGAGAAGGCGTGACGCAGCTCGCTTCCGGGCCAGCGCAGCGTGATGAACCGCCCCACCCGCTGCATATACTGCTGGAACTTCTCTCCGTGCTCCATCAGGAGCACCTCCTCCTCCCAGCGCACCTGCGAGCCGTAGCAGATGGCGAACGTGACCACGAAGAAGATGAGGAGCGGAAGGCTGTGAACGAACAGGGCCACCCCTACGCCCCCGATGAACGTGCCCAGATACAGTGGGTTCCGGGAGATGGCATAGGGCCCGGTGGTGATGAGTTCGGTGGTCTTGATGAGGGAGCCGGCGCTCCAGATGCGGATGAAGCTCCCCAGCGCCACCAGCCCGAGCGCCCACCAGTGGAACTTGCCGTCGTTCACCAGGAACGCCAGCAGGATGAAAAGATAGTTCGCGGGAAGCCTCATCCGGGCAGCCAGAGGAAGCCGGGGATGCTTCTTTGCGCCCGCCGTCCCGGGCGCCGCAGGGGAAGACGCGCTCAAGTCAGGCTCCGCTCCCCGGGCCGCGCTGTTCCGGACCTCATCCCGCTCACTCTCCCGAAGGCACCACGCTGACCTGCACTCCCTGGGAGCGCAGCCGTTCCGCCAGCTTGTCCGCGTTCGCCCGTTCGTTGAAAAGCCCCGCCTGCACCCTCCAGGCGTCGCGACCGTTGACGGAAGTCTTCACGACGGTGGCCTGCTGCCCTCTGGCGCGCAGGTCGGCCGCCACCTGCGCGGCGCGCTCCTGTTCGGAGAACACTCCCACCTGCACCCGGTACTGCCGTCCCGGGACGGCTTCCGCCGAGGGACGCGGCTCCTCGGGCGCCGGCGCCGGAGCGGGAGGCGGCGGAGCAGGCTCCTCCTCCGGCCGGGCAGGCGGCGTCTCCGCGGGAGCCGGAGCGGCTGCGGGAATCTCGGTCCTCTTCGGGGGCGCCGGAGCGGCGGGCGCAGCCGAAGGCGAGGGACGAGGCGTCTCCTGAGTCCGGCCCGCTCCCTCTTCGGTGATCTCCACCTTCAGCCGGGGAGTGGCGGCGACGGGCGCGGCCTCCCGGCGGGCGGGCGCCCCCATATCCGGAGCCGCCGGGCTTTCAACGGCAGGACTCTCCTCCGCCGCGGGCGTCTCTTTCCCGCGGTCCAGCAGCATGGGCCCGACGACGTAAAACCCCGCCACGGCGCTTACGCCGAACACCACTGCGATGCCCAGCAGCGCCGCAAGGATCCTGCCGCCTTTTCCAGTCCTGCCCATCCGGATGTCCTGCCTGCCCTCTCGCGTGCCATCCCGGAGCCGCGTCGGCGGCCTCCCGGGCCGCGGGACATTCTAGCACCGAACGCGGACACGGACAATACGGCGGAGGGGCCCGGCGTCCGCGCGGCCCCTCCGCCCCTGTTCAGCTTCCCCCGAACCTCTGAAGTCAGTCGGTCAGGACACGGGGCATCCGGTTCCACGGCCTGACGACTTGCGCGCGGCGTCCGTGCTCGAGCCAGGGATTGCGCTGCAGGGAGAGCCGGAACGCGCTCAGGTGGACGAGCCAGCCGTCCCACTCCAGCGCTCCGCCGCTCAGGTCCTCAGAGCTGATGCGAAGGTCCTGTCCCAGCCCCACGGCGGGATGGCTCTGCGCGGGCGCGCCCGCAGCCTCGTCCAGGAATGCGCGGGCCTGCTCCTTCGCGGGAGCGGGCGGCTCCTGTCCGTGGCGGGCGGCGGCGATGGCGTCCAGCGCATTGGCCCGCACCACCTTGGGCAGCATGGCCCTCAGGGTGGACTCGCAGTCGAACTGGTCGAGGCTGACCAGCGACGAGCCGATGAAGAACAGCGCCCCGGTCTGGCCGTCCACGGTTTTCATGGCGCGGACATAGTCGTTGATGGAGGCGCGGTGGCGTTCGTAAATCTCGTCCATAGCCTCCGTCTCTCCCAGCGCGTCCATGGCCTGGGCCCTGCAACGGATGTCTTCCCAGATCTCGTGCTGGTCGCTGAGCCGCGTCCCTGTCTCCAGCATCGCCCGTGTGACGCGGGCGGCTTTGCGGGCCCGGGCTGCCGTGAACATCAGGTGTTCCGCAGGTCTGAACGACCGCGACTCGAAGCTCCAGCGGCCGGCCTCCACGCACGATACCGGGATGACCACCTCGGACCGGGCGTCGATGAGCATGCTCAGGTTCGCCACGCGGTTCTGCTTCGCGCCGACGATCTCCTCCCCGTCCATGATGAAGACCGGGACATCTCCCCGGTTGATGAACCGCACCTCCGGGACCCTGCCGCCCTCCGACACCTCTGTCGCTTCCACCACGCCCCGGTCCATCGCCTCGTCCAGCGTGATGTAGCCCGGCTCCTGCCGGGCGGGACCCGCAAGCGGGAACATCACCAGGTGTTCCAGGCTCACCGGGTCCAGGATGATGGTTTCCTTGAGTGTCCGCTCGATGATGCTCATCGGGCGCCGCCTCCTTTCCGTCTTTTCGGGGCGCATCTGTCGATGCGGCGGCTCCCCGGCAGTATCATCGCCGCGCTGACTGTCAAACTCTGTCAGTGGCGGCATCCGCCGGCGATTTTTTCGGGCGCAAAATGCCGCTGTCGGCTCCCGGGAGCATTTCGGGTCCTGCCGCCGTTGCAGATACCGGACACAATGCACGAGCGCACGGACAGTTCACACACCGAATCCCGCCCGGTGCTCCTGACGGGAGCCACGGGATACATCGGTGGACGCCTGCTCAGGAGGCTGGAGGAGGACGGCATCCGGGTCCGCTGCCTCTCCCGCAATCCCGCGGTGCTGAACGGCAGGACCGGGCCTCTGACGGAGGTCGTGGCCGGCGACGTATGCGACCCGGCCTCGCTCGAGCGCGCCATGCAGGGAGTGCGCGCTGCGTTCTATCTTGTGCACTCCATGGGGGCGGCGGGCTCCTTCGAGCGTCAGGACCGGCAGGCCGCCATCGACTTCTCACGGGCGGCGGAGCGCTGCGGTGTGGAGCGCATCATCTACCTGGGCGGGCTGGCTCACGGGGACGAGCGTCAGCTCTCCTCTCACCTGCGCAGCCGCCTGGAGGTCGGCCGCATCTTACGGGAAAGCAGGGTGCCCACCATCGAACTGCGGGCTTCCATCGTCATCGGCTCCGGCAGCCTGTCTTTCGAGATCGTCCGCAACCTGACGGAGCGGCTTCCCGTGATGATCTGCCCCCGGTGGGTCTCCATGCCCGCCCAGCCCATCGCCATCGGCGACGTCCTGGAATATCTGCGCCGCTCGCTGGACATCCCGCTCACGGAGAGCCGCGTCTTCGAGATAGGAGGGGCGGACATCGTGTCGTACGGCGACCTGATGCGGGAGTACGCGCGTCAGCGCAACCTGAAGCGGCTGATGATCTCCGTTCCCGTGCTCACGCCCTGGCTCTCCAGCCTCTGGCTGGGGCTGGTGACGCCGGTGTATGCCCGGGTCGGCAGGCGGCTCATCGAGAGCGTCCGGCACGCCACGGTGGTGCGGGACCCTTCGGCGCTGGAGGTGTTCGGCATCCGCCCCGTGGGCGTCCGCGAGGCCATCGCGGCGGCGCTGCGCAACGAGGACCGGGAACTGGCTGAGACCCGCTGGTCCGATGCCCTGTCCTCCTCAGGCATCCGGCGCGACTGGGGCGGGGTGCGCTTCGGCTCCCGGCTGGTGGACTCCCGTTCGGTGGAAGTCCCGGTGCCTCCCTCCCGCGCGTTTGCTCCCATCCGGCGCATCGGCGGAGACACGGGCTGGTACAGCTCCGGGTGGCTGTGGCGGCTGAGGGGCGCGCTGGACCTTTTGGCCGGGGGGGTGGGGATGCGCCGGGGCCGCCGCGACCCGGAGCACCCGCACGTGGGCGACGCGCTCGACTTCTGGCGGGTGGAGCGCTACGAGGAGGACCGCCTGCTCCGCCTTTACGCCGAGATGAAGGTCCCGGGACGCGCCTGGCTGGAGTTCGAAGTCAAGCCGGTGCCCGGCGGCTCCCGCATCACCCAGACGGCTCTGTTCGACCCGCTCGGCCTCACCGGGCTCATCTACTGGTACGCCCTGTGGCCGGTGCATCAGCTGGTGTTCGGAAGGATGCTTCACGGCATCGCGCGCGCCGCCGTCCAGGGACCGGCGCTCGCCTCGGCGCCCGGGGAGAGCGGGAGGCCGTGAACCGGCTGGATATCCGGAGGACTCGACAAGATGGATGATTCACCCTGCTTCATCGTGGCCGGAGGCTCCGGCGGCATCGGTCGCGCGCTCTGCCGCGTTCTGTCCGACAGAGGGGCCCGGCTGTTCATCACCGGGCGCGACGAGGAGCGCCTGCGTGAGGCCTGCGCGGAGACCGGCGCCGAAGGCGCCGTGTGGGACGCCGCCCGCGACCGCGACTTCACCCCCGTGGTGGAATCCGCCCTGCAGCGTCACGGACGCCTGGATGGAGCGGTCAACCTGTGCGGCTCGGTGCTGCTGAAGCCCGCGCACATGACCTCGGACGCCGATCTGGACGGCGTGCTTGCGGCTAACCTGCTGTCCGCCTTCAGCGTCACCCGCTCCGTTGCGAAGGCGCTGATGAAGTCGGGCGGCGGGAGCATCGTGCTGGTGTCATCGGCGGCGGCCAGGGTGGGGCTCGCCAACCACGAGGCCATCGCGGCGGCCAAGGCCGGCGTCATCGGACTCACGCTCTCGGCGGCCGCCACCTATGCCCCCTCGGGCATCCGGGTGAACTGCGTGGCGCCCGGCCTGGTCCGCACCCCGGCCACGGCTCGCATCACCTCCAGCGAGACAAGCCTCAGGATGTCCGAGCAGATGCACGCCCTGGGTCGCATCGGTGAGCCGGAGGACGTCGCCGCGGCCATCGTCTGGTTGCTGGAGCCCGGGGCCGGATGGGTCACCGGACAGGTCGTCGGGGTGGACGGCGGGCTGGCCACGGTGCGAAGCCGCGGCGGCTGAGGCCGCGGCCTGGCCTCAGAAGAACGGGCCCCTGCCGGCTTTCGCCTGCAGGGGCCGGAAGCGTACAGAGGGGCAGCGGGTCCCTATCAGTGTCCGTGTCCCTCGTGGCCGTCCTTTGCGCCGGAGCCGTCTTCCGGTCTCAGCGCATACTTCTCGGGATGCTCGTCGAACTTCTTCCGGCAGTCGTCCGAGCAGAAGGCGTAGGTCCTGCCCTCGTAGGTCGCGTTCAGGCGCTCCGGAAGATAGCCGCCATGCTTGTGCCCGCCGTCCACGTAGCAGACCCGGCAGTAGCGCTCCACGGCATCGTCGGGCACCGCGCTCGTGTCCGCCGCCGGCGGGGGAGGAGGAGGGGCGGAGCCGGTCTCCTGCCTGCCGCACCCGGGCATCGCGAGCACCATCCCTGCGGCCAGCACGGCGAGGATCGCCTGTCTGTTCATGAATTGCCTGTCCTTTCTCAGTGCGTCAGGGACGCCAGTTCGCGTCCCACGGCGCCCAGTCGCTCCGTTTGACGTCCGTATCCTTGACCCAGCGCGCGTGTCCGTCGGCGAAAGCGATGTTGGCGCCGCCGTAGTGGAAATATCGCAGCCTGAGCTCCGGACTGTCAACCGGCGCCACCTGCTCCGGCTTCCAGACGTGAGTCCCGTTGAACCCCTCCGCCACGGCCACCACCGATGAGGGGCTGTAGCGCAGTCCCTCCGGGGTCACCCCCGAGAGCCGGCCCTCCGGAGCGCCGTTCATGGTGAGGTTCCAGGCATACGTGCCCCGGATGCCCCCGCGCTCGAACGGCCGCGAGGGGTCGGAGGGCTTCTCCCAGAACAGCAGGCCCTGCGGCTCGGGCGTGGGTCTCCAGGACGGGCAGATGAACACGCCGTCCTCGCGCGTGTATCTGTGAAGCGCCACCCACCAGTAGCCGTCGTCGTCATCCTTGCTTGAGGTGACGTCGTGGCACACCGGATAGCGCCCCTTGTAATCCTGAGCGTACATCATCACGGCCTGAGCCACCTGACGCATGTTCGACAGGCAGGCCGTGGCGCGCGCCCGCTCGCGCGCGCGGCTGTAGACGGGGAACAGGATGGCCGCCAGCACCGCGATGATGGCGATGACAGCCAGCAGCTCTATCAGCGTGAACCCCGCCAGGGTTTTCCGTCTCGAGTCCTTCATCTTGATATCTCCAGTCTTCGGGACCGGTCTTGTCTCGCGCCGGCAGCCGGAGCCGTACCCGGAAGCCGGCGTCGAACGATACGGCCCTGCCGGCCTGCCTGGAGCATCCCGCAGGGCGGCAGAGCGGAGAAGGAGGGGTCAGGACTCGAGCGGGGGACCTCGCAGCGACGGGGGCGAGCGCCCGGCGGCGGGCTCGGGGACCTCGCAGACCACGGCGATGCGGCCGGCCGGGCGGAGCGTCTCCCCGGTCCGGGACTCCGAAGGGGCGAGGGCGGGGGACTGAGGGACGGCGATGCGCGCGGCGGGCTGTTCGTCGCTTGCGCTGCGCATCTCGCATCCGCAGGAGCAGGCGCCCTTCGCCTTCTCCCCGGCGTCGCAGCAGCTCGCCTGATGGAAAGCGGCGTGGCCCGCAGGGACGCAGCAGCCGGAGCACGTTTCCGGCACGCAGGCGCAGACGGGCGTTCCGGCCGGGACCAGGCCCGCGGTCAGAAGCGCCATCATCATCGCCAGCACTGTGCGGAAACGCTTCACGGCAATCCTATTATACCGTAACGCGCGCCACTGCAAATCATTCCCCGTAAATGCGGGCCCGGTGGCGCGCAGCGCGCGGGGGAGCTACCATGTCCGCGCTGAGATGCATTGTTCTGCGGCCTACGTCCACATCCCGTTCTGCGCGTCCAAATGCCCGTACTGCGACTTCAACAGCTACGCGAGCATCTCCCATCTTGCGGACCGCTTCGTGGATGCCCTCTGCCGTCAGATCCAAGAGTGCCCGGACGCCGGGACGGGGCCCCTCCGGACCGTCTTCTTCGGCGGAGGGACGCCCTCCGTGCTTCCGCCCGCGTCCCTTGCCCGCATCCTGAGGGCTCTGAAGAGCCGGTTCGGACTGGAGGACGGCGCGGAGGTGACCCTGGAGGCGAACCCGGAAAGCGCCGCCGCAGGGCGGCTTGCGGCTCTTCGGGAAGCCGGGTTCGACCGTCTCAGCCTGGGGGCGCAGGACTTCGACGACGCCATGCTGCGCCTGCTGGGACGCGCGCACGACCATCAGCGCTTCCTGCAGGCGTTCCGGGACGCCCGCGCCGCCGGGTTCGACAATATCAGCTTCGACCTGATGTTCGGCCTTCCGGGGCAGACGCTCGAAGGGCTCCGCCGCACGCTGGAGGAGGCCGTCCTCCTGAGGCCGGAGCATATCTCCGCCTACTGCCTGACCATCGAGGAGGGCACGCCGTTCCATCGCCTCCGCCAGGAGGGGCGCCTGCCGCTGCCGGACGACGACACCCAGGCCGCCATGTTCCTGCTGGTCCGCTCCGTGCTGGAGGGCGCCGGATACGAACACTACGAGATCTCCAACTACGCCCTTCCGGGACGCAGATGCCGCCACAACGAGGTGTACTGGAGGAACGCCCCGTACCGCGGCTTCGGCCCCGGGGCGGTGGAGTACACGGGCGGCAGACGGGTGATGTGGGAGCCGGACCCGGCGGAGTTCATCCGGCAGGTGGAGACCTCCGGCGCGCCCCGCGAAGCCTCCTCCGAGGAGCTGACGCCGGAGCAGGCTGCGGGGGAGTCCGTGATGCTGGGTCTGCGCACCGCGGACGGGGCCGACCTCGAGGACATCTCCGGGCGCTGCAAGCTGGACGCGTTCCGGCTGTTCGCGGAGGAGATCGGGCGCTTCGCGGCCTGCGGGCTGCTGGAGCGGACGGGCGGCCGCATCCGGCTCACCCGCGAGGGGCAGCTTCTGGCGGACGAGGTGGCCGCCGCCTTCCTGCGCTAGCTCCGCAGCCTCCCGTTCACGGCTGCGCCGGCAGCGCCCCGGCCTCGATGCGGTCCCACTCGACGGCCAGCACGGCGCGCTCCGGGAGGCCCCCCGCTCCCGCCAGGCACGACGATATCCCCGTCACGGTCACGAAATCGCCGTCCGACGGCATGGCCTGTCCCTCGCCGAACACCACCGCTGCGGAGGCACGCCCGTCGCTCAGGATGACGGAGCCGGCCGGGGCTCCGGCCGCGCGCGTCACCCGTCCGGCGGTCCGGACCAGCAGCCCGATGTTGTTCACGCCCGTGCCGCCCGCCACCCCTCGCTGGCCCCGGCCGGCCGCCGCGTCCGGACCGGAGTCGGCGCCTCCCAGAGCGGAGACGCTCATTCCCAGAGGCCGCACGCTCGCCGGGGAGCCGGGATACACGGCGCGGGCGTCGATGAAACGCTCTCCGTGTTCGTTGGTGCCGAGCGTCCCGATGACCCCGGCCGACATCCCGGCCGCCAGCGAGTGCCGCCGCGCCCGCACGCGGATGGCGTTGGCCCGGTCGGGACAGGAGAGGTAGAAGAAGTCCGGGAAGGCCGCGCTGACGATGCCGTGGCCCACGCAGACGTCCTCCCCGTCGGGCATCGTGCGCGCCTGGCGAAGGGCCACCGGCCGCGCCGCCTCCAGCGTGACTGACCAGTGGTGGACCGAGCCGCCCGTCAGAGCGGTGTGGGGACTGTTGTTGACGGCCCACCAGGCGAACCCGAGCTGCATCGGAGGAGCGTGGGGGGAGAAGTCCGGCCGGCTGGAGCGGTCGAAGAGCGCCCCCTGCGGGGAGAGCTCCACGAAGTCGAAGGCCCGCAGGGAGGACATGGCCACCCGGGTCCAGGATGTGGTCGAGCCGGAGAACCAGGGACACGGGCCGGCCACGAAGATGCGCCCGCCCTGCCGGATGGCCGGGCCGAAGCGGCTGGGCCCCATCTGGCCGAAGGAGTCCCGCACGGTCTGGCGGAACGACACGGACGCCACGGCGCCGGCGGTGGAGGGGTCGAACACGGCGCCGCGTTTCAGATGGACCGCGCAGACGGCGGAGGGTCCCGGGTTGAGGATGAGCGTCAGCCCGCGGAACGTCTCCGGGCGGTCCGGCATCTGCTCGGGCAGGCTGAACGCGTGTCCGCCGGAGCCGGATGAGACGGTGAGGACCTCCCAGTCCGCCTCGCGGAAGGATGCGTCGGCGAACTGGACCGGCGAAGCCAGGATGGCCGGCTGCAGGAGGGCAGCCGCGGCGCACACTTGCAGGAATCGCGAGACAGTCGTGATAGTATTCCGCACCAGCACGCGCCTCCGACCCGTGAGGATGTCATCCCGGAGCAGGGTTTCGGGAGTTCAGAGATATGCGAGATGTCCCAGGTAAGCGGCAGCGGGATGCCGCGCTGTCGGGACAGCGGCATCCGGCGCAGGGCGCACATCTGCTGGATGCGCGGCGGGGGAGAGCCACCCCGTCTCCCCGGCCAGCCCCTCGCGCCGCCCGTCACGGCGCCGGGCAGATTCAGGATAGCGGCCGGGCGCCCTCCTGTCAAGGGACCATCTTGAAAAACATTCTAAAAAACCGCGCGTCCCCTGCCCCGGCCGCACCCTCCCATCCACCCGGGAGGGCGAGGCTCCCGCCGAGCCGCTTCCTCAAGCCGCCCCGTCCCTCCCCCTCTACCTTGCAGGGAAAGGGCCGGGGTGAGGGTGGCCTCGTCCCGCCCACACCGGGAGGGCGAAGCTCCCGCTGAGTCGCCCCCTCAGGCCGGCCCGTCCCTCCCCCTCTCCCTCGAAGGGAGAGGGCCGGGGTAAGGGTGGCATCCCCTCCCGGGAGGGCGAAGATGCGGGTCTTTCCCGGGAGAACATTCCCGGTTGTTGACAGGAGCGGCCCGGATGTTTACTATGAAAAAGAGGTGAGAAATCCCTTTTCGTGTCAGCCTGACGAGAAGTGTGGAAAAGCTGCACCTCTCTGGTCTGGTGTTCCGAGCGAAGCCCGCGGGCTCTTGAGGGCCCCGGCGAGTAGAAAGGGCTGGTGAGCAGAAATGGAGGCGAGTCGGTTCTGGGGATTTTGCCTGAGAGTCCTCCTTACGGTAATCCTCGCGGTGCCAGGCTTCTCGGCTGTGGCGCACCCGAAGATTATCGACCTCTTTACTCCCTTTGAAGGTCTGGAGAGAAGTGCTGCGGTGGGGTCAGGCTCTGCGCCAGAACTTGCCCTGCCGTCATCGAACGTCAGACGACTGCGCCAGGTGGAGGTCAACCCCGCTTTCTCGCAGGCGGGGCGTGTGAAGCCAGGCGACATTATCCTTGTGAATCCTTTCCCCGGTGTGCGGTTCGAGGCTGCGGTCGAGCGCGTACGCGTCTACGGCGGGCAGACTGTCACGGTGCGCGCCCGGTTGCAGGAACCGAGCGAGGGATATCTGCTCGTTTCGACTACAAACGGCCGGAGTCTTGGTTCCCTCGAGATTCCGGGTACCTATGAGCTTTACTCCATTGTCCCGGACCCTTCCGGCCCCGGGCACTATGTGGCGGAACTCGATCTCCGGGACGTTGAGGTTCCTGATCTGGCAAACGACGCGCTGGTTCCGCCTGCTGTCCCCAAGCCTTTTCCGGACCTTGACACGATGTCCCTTTCCGCTACGGAGTCATCAGATGAGACGGTTTCCATCGACCTTATGGTCGTGTACACTCCTGCCGCAAGGGAATGGGCGGCGTCCGCTGGCGGCGTGGCCAATATCATCTCGCGGGCCGTGGAAATAGGTCAGCTCGTGCTGGACAACAGTCAAACAGGGGTGGAACTACGCCTTGTGCACTCGGCTGAAGTAGATTATGTGGAAAGTGGCCATGCGAACATCGACCTATACCGTCTTACAGCCTCTCCCGACTTCAATCCCTGGGGTGATCAGTTCGAAGGGTATTCCATCGCCGGCCATATGGACGAGGTGCACCGCTGGCGGAACGACTACAGGGCGGACCTGGTGGCTCTGCTGGTTAGACGGACGAACGATGATGACGAGGCTGGAGGGGTTGGCTGGCTTCCGGACTCCGCATCAGGCAGTCCTGAGTATGGCTTTTCTGTCACATATATCGAGTACGCTGGATTCTACACGTTTATCCACGAGCTCGGTCACAATATGGGATGCGGTCATCACCGGGAGCAGCTGAAGGGGCCAGGCCCGGGCCTCTTCCCTTACTCGGCGGGGTGGAGATGGGTCGGAAATGACGGCGGGCGCTACTGCTCAGTTATGACCTACTGGTCGGGGAGCTACTTCAGTGACGGGATGGATCACATTCGGGTCCCCTATTTCTCCAATCCCGCTGTGGCCTATGCAGGCGTGCCGACCGGGCATCCTGAACTGGCCGACAATGCCCGCACAATCAGAACTGTCAAGAATGTGATTGCGAACTACCGGAGGTCCATCTACGACAGTGTGCCGATGCTTGAGCCGCAAGAAGGCGTCTTTCATTCTCCGGTCCGCGTCACCGTGTCCTGCTCCTCGCCGTGGGTTGTGATGCGCTACACTCTCGACGGCCGGACCCCGGCTTTGTCAGACCCGGTCATTCCCTCCGGCGGGGCCTTGGTCATCGACAGCAGTCAGGTCCTGAAAGTCAAGGCTTGGAGCGCCGATGGGAGGTCGAGCAGGGTCGTGTCGGGTAGCTACAGGCTGGTCCCGGAGACGCCGCTCGTCAGTCCGGCCGGCGGCGTGCTGGTATTCCCGAAGAGGGTGACCTTTGCCTGCGCTACCCCTGGAGCCGTGATCAGATACACTACGAATGGTCTGGACCCCACCGAGTCGGACCCTGTGGCCCCTTCGGGTGCCGCATCGCTTGTGATAGACCGGAGTATGGTGCTGAAGGCCAGAGCGTGGCGAGAGGGATGGGAGCCTAGCGAGGTCAAGACGGTTGTGTTCCGCGACTGGAAGCGGAAGTCCCTCCCGAGGAGGCGAGGACTGCTGCGCTTTGAGCGTCAGTCCCAAGTAGCTCCGATTGGAGACGAACCCCGGGAAGTCGAAGGTATGCCGCTTCCCGCTAGGGCCGCCACTCACCCCGGCTGAAACGGCAGGGCGAAGCTCCCGCTGAGCCGGTCGGGAAAGCCGCGTTACGGGAGCAACGGGTCGGCAGGAGCCTCCCCCTCCCGTTCGCCCGCCCTGCGCCCATACGGGGCGCGTGAGGCGGCTGCCTGGTCGATGTCCCGGTGTCAGGACGGCGCGTCCATCCCCCTCTCCCTCTCAGGGAGAGGGTCGGGGTGAGGGTAACCTGGTCCCATCCACACCGGGAGGGCGAAGCTCCCGCTGAGCCGTCCGTGAGCGCCGGGGGCGGTCAGTCCTTCAGCGCGGGCTCGAGCCGTCTTCCGCCCGCCTGAGGCCCGGGCTGCGGCGCATTCAGGGCTCCGAGCCGCACCGTCAGGAGCGCGCCGGCTGCTGTGACTGCCACGGCGATGGCCAGCGCCGCCGCATAGCTTCCGGTCCTGTCGAACACGGCCCCGCCCACCGGCGGACCGGCCAGCCCCGAGAGCCCGTAGAACAGGAAGATGAGGGGGTGTACGGTGGCCACCCCCTCCCGGCCGTAGTCGCGCGACACCTGCGCCGCGTACACCACGAAGCAGGCCCCGAACCCGAAGCCCGTCAGCGCCGCCGCCATCGCGAAAGCCGCCGCCGAGGATGCGGCCGGATGCAGGAGGACGAGTGCCGCCGAGAGCGCGGCGAGGGACAGCGGGATGGCGGGCGGACCCAGACGGTCGTGCACCGCTCCCCAGACCAGCCGGCCCAGGATGTTCCCGGCGGCAAGGGCGGAGACGGCAAGGCCGGCGTCCCCGGCCTGGAGTCCGGCGGCCACTCCCAGCGGCTTGATGCTCCCCACCACCATCAGACCGGAGAAAGTCCCGCAGAAGATGCCCGCCGCGAGCGACCGGAACCGGGGCTGGTGCAGCAGCTCGCGCGCCGGCGCGGGACGCGCCCTGCTCCCCGGGGCGCCGGGAGGAAAGCTGAGGGAAAGGCCGCACAGGGCCGTCACCGTCCCGTAGGCCAGCCCCACAAAGCGGAACACGGCCAGGGCGTCCCCCGTCTGCTCCAGCAGCCGACCGGCCAGGGCGTTCAGCAGGATGGCTCCTCCGCCGAAGCCCGCCACCGCTACCCCGGCGACCAGGCCGGACTTCCCGGGGAACCATCGCACGCACGAGGAGAGGGCGGAGACGTAGCAGCAGCCGGTGCCGGCGCCGCTCAGCAGGCCGACGCCGCCCAGGATGATGGGATAGCTGCCGCCGGAGGCAGAAGCCGCGAGATAGCCGCTGCCGAAGAGCGCGCCTCCGGCCGCCGCCACAGGCGCCGGACCGCATCTCTCCAGCAGCCTTCCCGCAAAGACCATGGTCACCGTGAAGGCCGCGATGGCCAGCCCGAAGACCGTCTGGGTCTGAGCGGCCGTCAGGGCATGCTGCGACCGAAGAGGCTCCACGAACACGCTCCATGCGTAGATGCCTCCGAGACACAGCATCGTGGCGACGGCGGCCGCCATTGTCAGCGCTCCTCTCACGTCAGCGGCGACCCTCATTCAGGCACGACCGGTGGCGTTCAGCCCTTCTGCCCGTGCATTATGACATCCCGTCCGCCCCGGACGCACCCGCCCCGGCCGCGACTTCCCACCCCCCTCTCTTTGGCAGGGAGAGGGCCGGGGTGAGGGTGGCCTCGTCCCGTCCACACCGGGCGCGCTCGGCTCCCGCCGAGCCGTCCGTCCCCCTCCCCCCACTCGGGAGGGCGAGGCTCCCGCCGAGCCGCTTCGTCCGGCAGTGCTGTCCATCCCCCTCTCCCTCTCAGGGAGAGGGCCGGGGTGAGGGTGAAATCCTTCCTGCGGCGGGAGAGCGAGGCTCCTGCCGAGCCCTCCCCGAATCTCCTCTTTACGCGGCAGGCAGACGGACCTGCAGGAGACCGGAGCGAAAAAGCGCAGGTAGGGTCTTGCGCGGGACGGAAGGGGACTGCTACGATAGAGGCACGGTGTCCCGTGGCTATTTCCTGAAGGCTGACGGGCGGTCCAAAGTCCGCGGCAGGAAGGGGTGACGGGGGCGCGCGGACCAGCACGGGGGTCGGCCTTCCCGGCAAGTGGAGGTGAGAGAAAGTGACAGACGGAGTCTTGCGCAAGCTTTGCACTGTTGTGGGGTCGGCTTTGAGAGGCAGAAGAGAGGGCGATGGCCGTCCGGTGAGCCTCCTCTGCCTTCTCCTTGCGGTCTTCATCGCGCCTCCCGCGGCCGCTATGCGTCCCCCTATTGCCTGGATGGCAGGGGGGCATTCGTCGATGGTCAGTTCTGTTGCTTATTCCCCTGATGGACAGACGCTGGCCTCGGGGAGCTGGGAGTCTACCATCAAGCTGTGGCGCGTCTCGGACGGGGCGCTCCTTCGCACGCTCACCGGGCATAGATGGCAGGTAACCTCCGTCGCGTTCTCCCCGGACGGTCAGACGCTGGTTTCGGGGAGCCGGGACAAGTCCATCAAGCTCTGGCGCGTCTCGGACTGGGCGCTCCTCCACACGCTGACGGGGCATACCGAGGGAGTGCTTTCGGTCGCCTTCTCCCCGGACGGGCAAATCCTGGCGTCCCTGGCCGGTGAAGGACCTCCAGACAGGACCTACTTTTCCGTCCGTCTGTGGCGAGTGTCGGACGGGACGCACATCCGCACGCTGACCACGCTTGTTCCGTATTATGACCACGAGTATCCTGAGTTCTACCGGCTCGCCTTCTCCCCGGACGGGCAGACCCTAGCTTCGGGCATTTCCAACGGGTTCGACGGGACGGTCCATCTGTGGCGCGTGTCGGACGGGACGCTCATCAGCACCTTCCCAGGCTCGTTCGCCTTCTCTCCGGACGGCCAGACTTTGGCGTCCGGGGGCAGAGACAAGACCGTCCGTCTCTGGCGGGCCTCGGACGGGACGCTCCTCCGAACGCTGACCGGGCATACTGGCTCTGTGAAC
>FWWL01001351.1_pt1 | contig 59041 bp, 49 predicted proteins | sample 2228331 | NCBI WGS metagenome assembly FWWL01 (sample SAMEA103939775, study PRJEB20133) | metagenome
GCGCCACTGAGCCACAACCTTTGTGTCGGCCATAAGCGCAATGTAACACATTTTCATGGTTGGCGGTGTACGCAGTTCATCGCGACTGCCTGCAAATCGTACAACTTGCCCAAACAACTCCGAACTTCGGCGTTGCTAGACAGCATTGCGGAAAGGCTCAAAAATTGCTGCCGTCGTTGCCAATTTTCCCAATAATCCCAACTCGGATAACTCCGTCGGATTTGGCGACCTTGGGGAAAACTGGACATCAATTTGTCGCACTTCCGAATCAATATCTCGGCTGGTTTCCACTATGCCAAAGGGGGTTAATAACTATTTCAGATATTGTTTAGCAAATTGGTCATAGATAAATCTAGTCATCTGAAAAAAAATAGCACTAAATCAGATATATGTATTATACTATATTTAGCGGTTAACTAACAGAATTAATTGCCAAAACCAGAAACCAGGTTTCTTTTTCGCATCCCACCGATAACTTCTAATATTCACAACATTGGTTCCGGCTTCTATACCCCCACAAATCACCTCAGAACCCCAAAACCCGGTTTCTCTCACCAGCTTCCCGAAAAATTCACCAAGCCCTTTAAAGGAAAATACTGGGGATAACCCTTCTCATTTACAGATTCAGCGTCAGCCTTACCGTTGCTAAAATCAGTAATCTTCGTTATCGCCGTTCTGGGAGTTGCGGCGTTCTTCTGACTCAGGGTAAACAGTAGGTTATCATTGGTGCAGTTTGACTGCTGATTCACCACACAAACCACCTCTTGCCCGTCTAGCGGTCCATAAGTTAAATTCAAATTGGATAATCTCCCGCCATTTTTCCCTACGAAAACGTTTAGCCTTCTCGTCACCTCATAACAACGGTTTTCTGGCGTCCAGTTTTGCCCAAACTCGAGGCTATTCCAAGTAAACAGGGGATTTTTGGACACCGCGTTACCCTGTTCAGCGATCGTTGCCCAACCACTGTTCCCTTGAACGCATTTAAAAGTAGTCGGTTCTTCCGGTTCCTGACTTTTTTGCCCTTCAGCGGTACTTAATGGCGCCTGATTTAAAAAAGCCCCTAAACCAAAACCAGCCAAAACCGCAACCACCAGCAGCACCAACAGCAAATATGGCAATTTCATAATATTTTCAGTCCTCTAAGGTTGGTTAAAAATATCGGATAATCATAGCCACAATACATCTCGGCCAAATATCGGTTAAACTTACAACAGCGCACCCACTTTTTTATTATGCCAAAATAAAATAAAAATTGGATTGCCCCAATATGCCCCCAAATATACCTCCCACTATGATAGCCGGACAAATTCTTGGCGGACATTACCAAATCGAAAAATTCTTAGGCAAAGGTGGATTTGGCGAAACTTATCTAGCGCGAGATACCCATTTGCCCGATCGCCCATATCGGATTGTAAAGAAACTTAAACCCCAATCTAACCAGCCCTTCGTATTACAAGCGGCGAAAATTTTATTTGAAAGAGAAGCGCAAGTTCTGTATAAACTCGGAGAACCTTCTGAAGTTCCTCGGCAAATCCCCAAATTATTCGCCCACTTTGAGGAAAACCAAGAATTTTATCTAGTTCAAGAATATATTGAAGGCCATGATTTAACCGAGGAAATCCCCCCGCAAAATAGGAACAAACTCAGTGAACCAGAAGCCACCCAACTATTACGAGAAATCCTAGAAGCCCTAGAATTTGTCCACCAAAAAAACATCATTCATCGAGATATCAAACCCGCGAATATCCGCCGCCGTAAGAGTGACGGAAAAATTGTCCTAATTGACTTCAGGGCAGTCAAACAAATTGCCACAAAACCCACCAGCCAACAGGGAACAATTACCTTTACCTTGCCCATTGGTACGCCCGGATATATGCCCGACGAACAAGAGAAAGGTTATCCCAATTTTTCCAGCGATATTCACGCGGTGGGAATGCTGGTAATTCAAGCCTTAACCGGACTACTTCCCCACCAACTACCTCGCGACCCCAAAACCTTAGAAATTATCTGGCAAAATCAAGCTTCTGTCAGTGCCGAATTAGCGGCATTTTTAAATAAAATGGTGGCCTATAATTCGGCAATTCGCTATCAAAATGCTACCGAAGCTTTGTCCGCCATAACTATCACAATTATATCCCAAACACCGATAACTGTCAAGGGGGCAAATCCGCCAAATTTATTATTAATTTATCTGGCAGTATTTTTAACAGCAATTATTGGCATAAGTTTGGGTTTATTTATTCAGTCTTTCCTGAATAAAACCGCGCCAAATATCCCAGAAAATCCTCAAAAAACAGATAATTGGTAGAAACAAGAACCCCAGAAACCGGGTTTCTTTTCCGCATCCCACAGATAACCCCTGATACCCACAACATTGGTCCTGATTTCTCTACCCCCACCATCAACCCCAGACAATTAGCGATCGCCTGCCAAGATTTGATATTGCTGTTCAATTAACTGACAAAGTAACTCCAAAGGATTCTCTATATCATCAGGGAAGCGAGAATTATCCTCCAGGGGTTCTGCCACCTCCATCCAATCAGTATCTTTGCTTAATGCTTCCCCCAGATTATGTTTAGAACACCATTTACCAATAGTGTGGGCAATGGGAAAAATTTCATCATCATTCAATTCCGCTAAATCTTGTTTCAAATTCGGTAAATCTTGCCATGAAGTTGGTAAAAACATGGCCGGTTTTTCTTGCAGCCATTTCATAAACACCAAAATCATTAAAATCGGTTCCATAAGATAAGCTAGTCCTGAAAATAGTCTGAGTTGGCCTTTTTAGTAAAAAGCGATCGCTATTCCTGAATCAGAAAAGCGATCGCCAAAAAATCAACCAAGAGTAGAAACGTTAAGAATCGTTTTCCAACCGGGAAAATCGCCGCTAAATTTGAGCGAAATTACATAGGATGGAACAGTAAGTCTGGGAAAAAGCGGTTAAATTCAATTAAAATTCCCGCAGTAATAAACATCCAAATGGCTAACACAACTGGAGCCGTAGACAGATACTTGAGCAAATCTTGCATGAGGGCTTCTCCGAATTTTAGAGTGGATTTATTAAATCATAGCTGAGTCGTTGACTAATTAATGCAATTTGCGTTGCGAACGATCACTTCATCTAACGGGATTAACGGGGGGAAACAGTAATCTCATTATCTTTGGCAAACATGGCGCCACTGGTCATTTCGCCCAAAGCAGCCACCGGCCAAGTAGCGGCACCGAGAGAGCATTTAATCGCCAAAGGAATATCGATAATGACTTCTTTTTCCTCGGCATTGTCTCCTTTTTTGATGGCTTGGAGATAAGAACGACCAGCCCAACCAATGTAACCAGCAATATAGAGAAAGAGAATGCTAGGAATCAGAAATTCACCAGCATGAGCTAAATTCCCATCCACGATTAAGTGAGGTAAGCCCTCTTCGCCACACAACAGTGAAGAATATTGTTCAAAGCGTGCTTTGGCTTGTTCAGTGGTGGCACTTTTCGCCCGTTTGACAAATGCGGCATTGTCAGCACAGGGGGTCAGATTAGCATAATCCGCCGAAGCAATGGGAGCGAAACTAAACCAGAGGCAAACTGCCAAGATGAGCGCTAAGAATTTTCTCATTGAGATTGTCACCTTTTGTTACGGAATGATAAGTTGTGTTACAGTCAGGTGCAGACTTACTGAAATCAGCGTTATTCCCACAACTGGAAACTGATTGTACCCTGCACTGTTAACCCATTAAAGTTTAAGCTACTACCTAAGCTACTACAAATGGGCAACATATCAAGCCAAATTAGCAGATAATGGCACAAGTTTTAGCAATCGAAACAAGTTGTGATGAAACTTCCGTGGCAATTGTTAAGAATTGTCAAGTTTTAAGTAATGTCGTCACATCTCAAATTTCTCAACATCAAGTCTATGGTGGGGTGGTGCCAGAGGTGGCATCCCGATGCCATTTAGAGACGGTAAATCAGGCGATCGCCCAAGCATTAAGTGATGCCCAAACCGACTGGGGGGCGATCGACGGCATTGCCGCCACCTGTACCCCCGGTCTGGTGGGGGCGTTATTGGTGGGTTTAACTGCCGGAAAAACCCTGGCGATCGTACATCAGAAGCCATTTTTAGGCATTCACCACCTAGAAGGGCATATTCATGCCTCCTACCTCGCCGAACCGGAGTTACAGCCCCCATTTCTCTGTCTGTTGGTTTCTGGGGGTCACACCAGCCTAATTTATGTGAAAGATTGTGGGACTTATCAAAGCCTGGGGCAAACTCGTGATGATGCAGCGGGAGAAGCCTTTGATAAAGTCGCCAGATTATTAAATTTGGGCTACCCAGGGGGGCCGGTGATCGACAAAATCGCCCAATCCGGCAATCCCCAGGCGTTTGCTTTACCGGAAGGAAAAATATCTTTGCCAGAAGGGGGATATCATCCTTATGATTCCAGTTTTAGCGGCTTAAAAACCGCTGTGATGCGATTGGTGGAAAAATTACAGGCAGAACAGGCAGAACCGGGGGAAATGCCGCTCGCCGATTTAGCGGCCAGTTTCCAAGCTACGGTAGCCAAATCTTTGACTAAACGGGCGATCGCCTGTGCCAAAGATTACGGACTGGATACCATTGTGGTCGGCGGAGGCGTTGCCGCCAACAGTAGCTTACGCAGTCATTTACAAACCGCAGCCAGGGCGCATAATTTGCGGGTAATTTTTCCCCCATTGAAATACTGCACCGACAACGCAGCGATGATTGGTTGTGCGGCAGCAGCCCACCTCAACCGGGGTCATCATTCCCCCTTAACCCTAGGGGCAAAATCCCGGATGGCGATCGCCGACGTAATGAATCTTTACCAAAACCACTAGAAACCGGGTTTCTTGATCCCATAACACCTTCAACTCTGTTCCTGACAACTCTGTTTCTGACAAGTTGGGTCTCGGTTTCTGCCAACCCCATCCTACAAATGAGTTTTCAGGCAAGCGCGAATTTGGTCAGCCACAAAATCCGGCTGTTCGACCATAGACAAATGACCGCAATTGGGGATAGAAATCACATTCTCGTGACAGCCGCCGAACAGATAGTGAAAACTGGCCAAATGTCTCACATATCGGGGTTCCATCACTTGATCTTGCTCCCCCGCCAAAAAATAAACCGGCTGCTTTAGCTGAGAAACTAACTGGGGGAGTCGATGGACTTCCGTCTCCGTAGTAGAATCGAGCAAAGTACCCCTCGCGGCTTCCGCGTCAGCACTGACAAAATCAATCAGTCTTTGCCGACCCCAGCAACGTTCCACCGGACGGGCCACACTGTCTCGGCTAAACAACCAATCCAGCCAAGGCAAGTAGCACAACCAACGGGGGCGCAGTTTCACCAACTGCTCCCCGACAGAACGAAACCGTTCAAACTCCTCTTTAATATAAATTCCCCCACCGGAATTAATGCAAACGATGCCTTTCACCTGTTCCGGCAAATGTATCCCAGTCCAGAGAGCGATCGTCCCCCCCAAAGAGTGACCAATTAACCACGCATGACCAATCCCCAACTTATCCAACAAAATGCCCAAATCTTTGGCATAGGCAGCGGGAGTATAGTCACGATGAAATTCCGTTAGCGAGTCCCCTGGGGGTTGAGAATCACCAAATCCGCGTAAATCATACGTCAAACATTGATACTCAGGAGAAAGGCGAGCAATCAAGGGTTGCCAATATTGACGGCTGAGAAGCCAGCCATGGATAAACACCAAAACAACGGGAGAATCGGTGGGAGCGGTTAAATCGTAAGCGTGACCAACGCCGAGAATATCAATTCTAGCCATAGTCTTATTTTATCCTGAACGGTTCTCAGATTGGTCAATTTATGGTTATTTGTTATTTGTTGTTTGTTCGTTATTTGTTATTTGTTATTTTAAGGGCTATTTGTTTTTTGTTATTTATTATTCTTTATTTGTTGTTCGTTATTCGTTGTTTGTGATTGGCGTGAGCAACCAAATAACGCATCACAGATAACAAATAACCATATTATACATTAAAATCGTTTTCCTAAAAGGCGATCGCGCACCCCTTCGGCAATTTTTTGTCCCAGATAATCGGGAATCAAACTTTCATTCGGGCCGAGCAGGTAGAGAATCAAACGGGTGCGCCCTCTCCAGAAAAACAAATTCACATTCACCACCAGTAAATCTTCCTGCCAAATCGCGTACATCACCTTATAGAACAAACCGGGCTGGTTTTCCGCTTCAATCAAAAGCGCGGGCAGATGGAAAACTTTATCCACATAAAACTCTGTCACCACATCCTTCAAACCGGCGTCTAGATTAAATTCCACTGCCAGCATTTCTTCAACTTCAAAATAACCCGCTAAAGCTGCTCGAATAGCGCGAGCCACATTTTCTGAAGTTTGTTCCTTCAAAGGCTTGCCCCCACGGGACAAGACCATATTGATAAACACCAGCATCGGCGGATAAATTTGGCCATACAAATTCAGATTATGAATCGTCAACCCGTATGCTGCCAAAACGCCAAAAATATCACTCAGGAGAAAAGACTGATTGCGATAAGCAAAATACAAGACAGTTTTGTTCCCTTCCGGTTTGAGGTCGATGACTGCTTGCCTAGTTTTGTAAAGTTGATAAGCCAGCTTCAGATTTTGAAGTTGGGTTTCGTTGCTGACAAACTGCTCATAGAACTGAGGGAACGCTCGGTTAAAGCGCCTCAGAAGTTCCAGTGTCGAGGATTTTAAACCCGTTGCCATAGTTGGGGGGAAATGTTAGTTGCCCGGTCAACAACAGATAAAAAGTAGCAGCCTTGTGTTTTGCACAGAAGACTCAAAAGCGTACCTGTTGTCTTTTTTTTAACTGATTAGAGAGTATTCCAGGATGTCAAACCACTTAGTCATTTCTTTCCTACCCCAGTTCGGCACAGTCGGCCTTTCCAGTCGGCTTTTCCTAGTCGGCTCTTTTTTTGGGGTGCCTAGCTCGAAACGCTATTTAATCCGATCCAGCAGCAGGTGCCGACTCAGCCTGAGAAAAAAGGATATTGATGAAAATTTCCGACCACAATCGCCGCACCCTTCTAAGAACACCATAGCGTATTCTTGTCTCAGAGAACGATTTCTCCCTAACCGACCCGGTAAAATATTAATAAATTTTATTTATGAACTTAACGGTGATAAAAAAATATATACTAATGTCAGCGGCATCCGGGAAAAAATTCCGATTTCAGCCAAAGAGATTTTACAGTCAAAGACTTTTTTGGTAAGCTATCGATGATTTGTTAGACTGGGAAAAACATATTGAGCGCTCGCCGGAAAGATTGCAGTTGTGTGGCGCCACTTAGTCACCAATTAGCGCTAAAAAGACCCAATTTTCATGGTCCAAAGGCGATCGTCCTCCTGGAGGGATCCTATTTAGCGAATCGGTTAACCTCCCCAATGTCTGCGGATCCTGTAATGGGATCAAAATCGTCCATCATCGTCCATCTGTCCATCTTATTTAAACAAAGAACCAAGCCTGCATGGGTTTTTGGAGAAACTTATTTACCACGCCAGAATCGGCCACAACCAACACCGAGTCAATGGATCTGTATGTCCCGAATGGGACAATCAATCCCCTTGACAGTAACACTCGCATTTATTTCAGTACAGATCGAAAGATTGACCTCTACGAACTTGAAGAACTTTGTGATGCGGTTGGTTGGGCTCGTCGTCCTTTGCGTAAAGTCAAAAAAGCGATTCAATATAGTTTTCTGGTAGTTTCCTTATGGGAAGTACGAGGAAACCGGCGCCGACTGATTGGCTTCGCTAGGGCTACTTCCGACCATGCCTTTAATGCCACAATTTGGGATGTCGTCGTTCTACCGAAATATCAAGGCAAAGGTCTAGGTAAAGCTTTAATGGATTACACCATTCAAAAGCTGCGTCGAGAAGATATTAGTAATATCACCCTTTTTGCCGATCCCCAAGTGGTTGATTTTTACCGTATGCTAGGGTTTGTTCCCGATCCAGAAGGGATTAAAGGGATGTTTTGGTATCCTAACAATTAACCTCAGTTATCAACCCAATAATCAATTAGGAGGACTTGATTTATATTTTCTAGTCATTCCTGATGAATCTTCCATCAAAACCGCTCCACAAATCTCATTATATTGTCTAGCAAAATCATTTTTAATAAATTAGGTTGGGTTGCCGAGCGGTTTTGGCTAGATTCACTCTCAAATAACTTACTTGATCAGCCTCAAAAATTTTTTTCGATATTAAATATTTTTCGGCGAATATTTTTTTGATTAATTAGAGTATTTTTGGAAAAATTAAATCATAAATCTGCTGATTTTTTCCTGATAATAATGAATATAAAATCCCATAATAATTGTTTTTATTCTTGATTTTTATATGGATTATAGTAATTTCAATTGTGATTGACATAAAACATCAGAGGCGCAAGCATTGCAGAGGCTCCAAGGACGCCGCGAGGGTCTCCAAGGACGCCGCGAGGGGTTCCAAGCATCTGGTGATTTATCTGTAGGGGCGATACCTCCAGTAGCCCAAATTAGCCGCGAAATCGTAGCCATAATTTTTGATGCTTGGTATGATTTGTTGTCCACCAATGTAAAAGTCATTTTTTCTATGATTTCTGTGGCTAAATGAAAAAATAAAAAGGTCAATTGTTTACAGTTAAATTGAGTAAGTCAATCCGGAGAACCAAACCAACCCAAATTAAACCAAATTACCGGAAATAAAATCTCGTTATTTATGCTATCTAAGTCTGAGAGAAGCAGCGATCGCCGCTTCTAATTCTGGTTGACTCAACTCAGTAATAATAAACACTTCTTGCACCGTTTTACCTTGCCGAGCAATCACTTTAAACCCACCGCGAATCGGTACAGAAATTTTCAAAGTCATCTTAGGACAATGACCTTTAGCCCGACCAATCACTCCGGGAGTAATCGTGTTTACCCCTTCGTAAAGGGCTAATCTTTCCAGAATGGCAATCAACCCAGGTATGTGGGTTGAATGATTAAAAACGATGCGACCACCAGAGGGCTTGCCCATAGATTTTTTCCCAAATTCACCAATAATTTAATTCGTGGAATTGGGGCTACCATCTTGCTTTTAGCGACAAAAAACCGCACCTTTGTGGTGGCGATCGCCCCGCTTTCTGTCCTGATTGGTCTAATTACGCTGCTTCCAAAGGCGCCATGGTCAAACCAGCACGACCAAGCTGCTGATGATAAAGTTCTGCGGGTTCTTGTGGCCCAACCCACACAATTGCTTGACCTTCAAAGTGAACTTGATTCGTCAATTCCCAAGCGCGATCGCTAGTCATGCCGGGAATATATTTCATCAAGCATGATGCCACGTGTTGAAACGTATTAAAATCATCGTTGAGCACAATTACTTTGTAATTCGGATAAGGTTTCCGGGTAACTTGATTAGTCGGTTTCGGAGCGACAGTCGGTGCTGTAGCCATAGAACTGATCGATATTCTACTTATTGTCACACTCTTCGATTTATTGTAACAGTTGCCAGCCACATCATCCCATGTTTTACCCTGGGGCGATCGCTTCTATGGGCCTAATTTATCCTGAATGGCTGATTCAGAGGCGATCGCTGGGAATTTATCACTAGCGCCAAAAAAATGTTGCTGGCAACACATCTAGTGGTCATTTTTGTCAATCCAAAAGAAAGGATCGGTTTTTTAACCATCTCTTAAAGACATGATGCACATAAGTATATCTGATCAGACTTATAACTATAAGCTCCGGTAAGCCTTTCCATCAGTCATAAAAATCCGGTGACAGATAAAGGCAAGATATCAGAAAATTTCAGCACGCTCGCCCCCACCTAAGTGCGGCAATCTACTGTCAATTCCATATCTAAGCGCTTAGTTACTTAATATTCTCGCCCATCAACTATTGCTAAACGCCAGCGGGAAAAAGAGGGCTAGGCATATCGATCGCGATCGCCCCCAAACGATCGGCCCTCACCGACGGGCCTGGCATCTGCAATAGAAATCAGAGGCAATGCAACAGGAGTGAATCTATGGCTGACAACTTTTTTGACTTAGATGACTCGGTAAATTTATTTACCATTGGTCCCCAAGTCCCCACTGGCGCAAGCGTTCGGGGCCTCGATGCCCAAGATTTAATCGTCGGTTCCGGCAATCCCGACGCAATACATGGCAACACTGCGGCTGAAACCCTCTATGGCATGGACGGAGACGACATTAAAGACATCGGCGACTCAACTACAAGCGCAAAGGATTACTTTCCCTTTTGGGATCTTTGACACATTTTTGAATAACTTTGATGGGGTGATTCTGTCTCAAGGATAATCTCCGTATGGTCAATTAATTCCCCGATTTGTAAAAACACCACGCTTGATTTTTACTAAGAAGCGTGGTGTTTTTTTATGAGCAGCAAATCTAATAGCTGCATCGAATAAAATACTTAATAGACCATTGAGAATAGTGAATTATTAATTTATTTCTTCAACTAAATTTTCACCGAAAAAAGCCAAAATTTACCTGAAAATATCGATAATTTTCTCAACTTTTGACTTTTTATAGGGGTCAAACAGGCAAATTTTTCCGAGGTTTAAAACTCTCAATTTGACGCAGTTTCTCGTAGAGTTCTTGTTCCTCAGCGGTCAAATTCTTGGGAATGGCAATCTGAATTTCGACCAGTTGATCGCCTCGTTCGCCTTTCCCAGTGGGATAACCTTTATTGGCTAACCGTAACCGCTTCCCATGAGTCAGTCCCGGAGGCACGGTCATTTTTACCAATCCGTCCAAAGTAGGAACTTCCACCGCCCCACCGAGCACCGCTTCACTGGGAGTCACCGGCACCTGACAGCTAATATCCGCCCCTTCTAACTTAAAAAACGGATGGGGCGCCACTTGAATTTTCAAATAGAGGTCGCCGCCCCCAATGCCTTGCCCCCTCAGACGGAGCCGCTGTCCGGTAATCATGCCGGCGGGCATATCCACTTCCAGCGCTCGCCCATCTTCCAAGCGAATGCGTTCACGTCCCCCCAGATAAGCCTTTTCCAAAGGCAAAGTCAGTCGCGCCTCAATATCCCGACGGGTTTGAGTGGCCGCCACAGTGCGGGCAACCTTGGTGCGACCGGGGGTAAAATCGTCCGCACTGCGCTGCTGACTGGGAGTTGCCTGAGTTCTCACCGGATTACTTCCATAAGGGCTGGTGGCACTGGCATTAGCGGCTTGTTTCTGCTGATGTCCCAACAGAGTTTCCACAAAGCTATTAAAATCGGGAAATTGACTCGGATCGATGTCCGAGCGATTCCCATTGCGGGGATTCCAAGTTTTGACTCTGGGGGTTTTACCCTTAAATCCTTTCTGCTGCCAGAAGCGACTGAACTGGTCATATTGAGAACGCTTATTGGGATCTGACAATACCTCATAAGCTTCGCCAATATCTTTAAATTTTTCTTCAGCCACCTTGTCACCGGGATTTAAATCCGGGTGATATTGCCGCGCTAACCGGCGGTACATTTTCTTAATCTCATCACTCGAGGCATCTCTGGGAACTCCCAGAATCTCGTAATAGTTCCGAAAGTTCTGCATCAATCAATGTTAAATATTAGATTTTGAATTGTTAGATTTTGAATTGGAGAGTTCATCATTTATCAGTGTTCCCATCGGGAAATTTTCATTACTGTCACCAGGCTTCTTTTCCACATAAAACGGCATTAAACGGTTAACTGACTCATTTAAGCTGAACATTGGCAACAGAAACCCGGTTTCTGCGAACTCAGGAATGAACCAGGGCAACTGCTGATGTCCAGGGCTGCCCCGAAGCAAATACCTGCGGGTCATCCGACGGGATTTTTTTGAGGGCGAAGAAAGCATTTTACAACCAATCATCATCTTCATCCCCCCAATCTTCATCCTGATAAGGATTATTGTAACGAACTGGTTCATTGACGCCAGAGCGTCCCCGTTGGCGATAACTCCGCTCGGATTCGTAACGCTCGCTACCCGGACGGTCGGCCATTGGCCGCTCGGCTCTGGGACGGTCGGCTATTGGGCGGTCGGCGCTATAGCGCTGGCTCCCCGGACGGTCGGCCATTGGCCGCTCGGCTCTGGAACGGTCGGCCATTGGGCCAGCAGCGCCATAGCGAGGGTTAGAAATAGAATAAGATCCCGATTCATTCCCAGAACTGCGAGAGTATTCCCTGTAACTTGCCCCACCTGGGTTGATTTCATAATCATCATAAGCGTTCCTTTTCCGGGAGCGTTCCGGTTCATCCCCAGAAAATACCCGTCGCACTGACCCGAAGAAATCATCCTCATCTCCCTCCTCACGGGAGCGCTGATAAACTTCTCGATTCAACTCATAGATCGCATCTTGTAAATCCGACTGGGCTAAATCCATGCCGCGCTCATCATTGCGCTGCAAACTTTCACGCAACTCTCGAATCAAAGCCGAAATCCGGGGGCGATGAGCACTGACAAATTGAATCCCATAATCCAGAGTCGCCTCACGTAACTGCCGTTCCGCACTCAAGATTAACCCTTCAATCCGATTCCGTTTTTCCACTCGTTCGCGGCGTTCTCGGTCAGCTTGGGCAAACTGCTCCGCATCCTGAATCATCCGATTCACTTCTTCCTCACTCAGGGTCGAAGCCCCTTGAATCACCACACTTTGCTGGCGACCAGTCATTCGCTCCAGGGCGCTGACCTGCAAAATTCCATTAGCGTCAATATCAAATGCCACTTGAATTTGTGGCACTCCCCGTGGCGCCGGAGGAATCCCGGTTAACTTAAAGCGACCCAAAGACTTATTATCGCTCGCCATCTCCCGTTCTCCCTGTAAAACATGAATCTCCACCAGAGTTTGATTATTTTCTGCGGTGGAAAAGATATCCGAACGGCGCACGGGAATCGTCGTATTGCGGGGAATCAGCTTTTTCATCACCCCACCAATGGTTTCTAACCCCAAAGATAAAGGAGTCACATCTAACAGCAACACATCTCTGACTTCACCGCAGAGAATTCCCGCTTGAATTGCCGCACCAACGGCCACCACTTCATCGGGGTTAACGTTTTGATTCGGTTCGAGATCGATTAAGCTGCGGACTAGCTGCTGAACCAAGGGAATTCGGGTCGAGCCGCCGACTAATACCACTTGATCAATTTGCATGGGACTAAGACCCGCATCCGCCAGCGCTCGTTTCACCGGACGACGTAAGCGATTAATCAAATCCCCGCATAATCCTTCAAACTCTGCCCGGGTTAATCGGGTTTCTAAATGTTTGGGACCTTCGGCGGTGGCGGTAATAAAAGGTAAATTAATCTCGGTGGCAGGAACCCCGCTCAGTTCAATTTTTGCTTTCTCCGCCGCTTCCATCAGCCGTTGCAGGGCTTGGCGATCGCGCCGCAAATCTATCTCTTCCGTTGCCAAAAACTTGGCCGCCAACCAATCAACAATCTGCTGATCAAAATCATTCCCACCTAACTGAGTATCCCCAGCGGTAGATTTCACCTCAAACACCCCATCCCCGACTTCTAGAATCGACACATCAAAAGTGCCGCCTCCCAGGTCAAACACCAAAATTGTCTGACTCTCGTTGCGATCCAATCCATACGCTAAAGAAGCAGCGGTGGGTTCATTGAGAATGCGTTTAACCTCTAGACCGGCGATGCGTCCCGCATCCCTGGTCGCTTGACGTTGAGAATCATTAAAATAGGCGGGTACCGTAATCACCGCCCCGGTCACGGGTTCCCCCAAATAGCGGCTGGCCTCATCCGCCAGCTTTCTGAGCACCATCGCCGAAAGTTCTTCGGGAGCAAAGTCCCGCCCTAGTCGAGGACATTTGATCCGAATATTATTTTGTTCATCGCGGCGAATCGTATAAGGAACTCGCTTAGAATCGCCAGAAAGTTCTGCATATTTCCGACCCATGAAGCGCTTGAACCCATAAAAGGTATTTTGGGGATTGAGAACTGCTTGCCGTCTGGCCAACTGTCCCACCAGGCGCTCCCCGTCTTTACTAAAGGCAACCACGGAAGGGGTTGTCCGCATTCCTTCGGAATTTGCGATTACCACTGGCTTACCGCCTTCCATTACTGCCACTACTGAGTTGGTTGTTCCCAAGTCAATGCCGACTACCTTTCCCATGTCGTTTTAATTACCTTTTACTGTTTCCTAAACGTTCGGATCGCGAGCGCATCATCAGAATGCGTTGCAGATCAATTTTATTTTTGTCTGGCCACATTTAGCGCCTAGACATTGAACCGCTCCGCGAATTCTGAAAGCTCTGTGCATCCATAAGACTCGCGAGCGATTTTTTATCGACGCTGATTTGATGATTATTGTATCCTGTCGTAGAAGTGTCATCTATTTCCAGAAGCCACTCTTGAGGGCAGGGGGAGTCATCTGTACGGCGATCGCTACCTAACTTTACCCAACATGGTGGGTAATTCCTACTTCCTAGCCATGTCCTCCCCTGCAAACGACCATCAGCCACTAACGTGACCCAAAATCCCCGCCAGGGCGATGTTTTAGAGGTCTTGCCACCTATTAACCAGAGATTTTATCTCACCTTTCCCCCATAGATAGTATCTAAATCTGAAAGTAAGCGTAAGTTTTTTAGCTATCATCTAGCTATTTCATTGGGGACATAAACCGCATGATTTCTTCCCCTGGCAAAAACCAGCATTAGATCTTGCTTTAAATGCTGAGATGCGGTTTAGCTGTATAAATATTACTTTAAGAACCCCAAGCTCGCCTCCTGGAGCGCTGAAAATTAAATAATTACCAGGATAAAGTTTACTAAAAAAATCTAATTAGTAAACTTTATCCCCGCCGTTTTTTTTAGTTATTAAAAGCTAATTCATCCCTGGCTAAGAAGTATAAAAAATCGCCAAATTAAACTCCAATAAATTCGTTAATTTTTCAGTAATTGCTTGATGGTTTTTATCAGTTCTACCGGACGAAATGGTTTAGCAATATAAGCATCAGCGCCCTGTTTCATTCCCCAATATCGATCAAAATCTTCACCTTTACTGGTACACATAATTACGGGAACATCTTTAGATGTCGGGTTATTTTTAATCCAGCGACACAGTTCGTAACCATTCATCTCCGGCATCACAATATCCGTCACCACTAAATCTGGTAATTGCGCCTTAATTTTGTCTTGAGCTTCACTGCCGTTAATCGCCTCAATCACATTTAAACCCCCTTTTTTCAATATTCCTGATACCATTTCGCGTACCGTCGCACTATCGTCAACAATCAGAATTGTACTCATTGCTTGCTCCTTAATTACTTCTGGTTTGGCTCAAAATTACACCCGCTCGAAAATGTGTCATTTTTGCCTCATCTTCTCCATCCCCTGCGCTTAGTTAATCATGTATTTTCATATTTTTGGTCAGCCAAGAACTTGCGGTTACCGAGTGATTGCCATCGCGGCGGGTTTTCTCGACTATCAGACTTATTTGACTTCAGCCTGACGGTTACTTCGGCTCTTGGCTCCCTGACTCAATGACTATTTCTGTGATTTTTGATATTTCTCCTGGGCAATCATTGTTTGAGCTTTTCTCCTTTTGGTTGCATTAAATTAGTGATAAATCAGGCTTAATATTAAACCAAGTCTGAATTCATTGTCCTATTTTTTACTTGAAAAATCAAATAAAATCATAAAATTTTATAAAAAATAAATGTTAAAAATTATTTAATAGTACCACCGTAAAGCCCTAGGGCAAGGGAACCATCGGCAATCGCCAGCCCACGATGTTAGTCAAACTATCTGGCTGGCGAACAACAAATAATCTTTGATTTACCTCCCTGGTTTTCTCTGTGTTTTCAGGATTCAATATATTTCTTCCCTAAGCCTAGATGATGTTTGTTTCAGATGCGGGCTTCTCGATGAATCAAAGTCTTCAGAAAAGACCCGATGGGGGTTCCCCCTCACCCATTGATGTGGATCCTCAGCAATGCACAAAAGCGATTCTGAGATTACCAAAATCAGCGCCAGACTAGGAGTGACGATGCTCCACCCTCAGACTACAGACTCAGGAATCTAGGCAGATATCAACCAATTCAATGACTAACCCAAATCGATGGCTTCATCGGAGTCGGGAAGGAATTTTTGTAGCGGGTCAAGGTTCCCTGATGACGGGGCCTCATTTTCGCCAGCGTCATGGAAGCAAAAGAATTTCGGTTAATTGAGACGAGCTGGGAGCAATGCCCGAAAATTTGATGCTTAATATCAGTTTTAGTTTAGTCATCGGTGGATATTTAACTGCTAGTATCCATTGAAAATCAATTATTTCAGGCGATCATGACTCGATTTGGGTAAAATTGCATCGCAGCCGGATCAATAAAAGTGTATCAGTGATTCAAAAAAATCGGCGATCGTTTTGAAGCAGATCCGCTCCTCCGGGCGATCGCCTCTACCAGAATGACCGACAAAATGACCGAGGCAGGGATTGATGGCTCCTTAATCGGTGAGAACCAGTCTGCATCCATGGGCATGACTTGGACTAAAATCACACCGCCCCGTTGACGATGGATCTGTCCCCAGACTGCCGCAAATCGGTTCCCCGTAGGCTTGACTCCGGTTGATTTTCGTCAGGCTCAGATGAATTGAGGAAAATCCGGAAAAAATCTGCAAAATGTAACGGATTGTAACATATAATAAAAACCGGAAAAATTAAAAAAATTTAAAAGGCAGTACCATCAAATGCGAGTTGCGATCGCGGGAGCAGGGTTAGCAGGACTTTCCTGCGCTAAATATCTCACAGATGCCGGTCATACACCGATTGTCCTGGAACGAAGAGACGTATTAGGCGGCAAAGTCGCGGCCTGGAAGGACTCTGATGGCGATTGGTATGAAACTGGGCTACATATCTTCTTCGGGGCCTATCCGAATATGTTGCAGCTATTTAAAGAGCTCGACATTGAAGACCGGCTGCAATGGAAAGAGCATACCATGATTTTTAATCAGCCGGAGAAGCCAGGAACTTACTCTCGGTTTGACTTCCCGGATATTCCGGCACCCCTAAATGGGGTGATGGCGATTCTCAAAAATAACGATATGCTCACCTGGCCAGAAAAAATTCGCTTTGGCATCGGTCTAATTCCAGCGATGATTCGGGGACAGAAGTATGTCGAAGAGATGGACAAATACACTTTCTCTGAATGGTTGAAAAAACACAACGTGCCGCCCCGGGTAGAGACAGAAGTCTTTATTGCCATGTCCAAGGCACTAAATTTTATCAACCCAGATGAAATTTCCGCCACCGTCATCCTCACAGCGCTCAATCGCTTTCTGCAAGAAAAAAATGGCTCTAAGATGGCCTTTTTAGACGGATCGCCCACAGAAAGACTCTGCCAGCCTCTGGTGGATTATATTACCCAGCGGGGTGGGGAAGTGCATTTAAACGCACCCGTCAAGCAGTTTTTACTCAATGACGATGGCACAGTGCGAGCCTTCGAGATTAGAGGCTTGAATGGTGCAGCGGATTATCAGGTGACGGCGGACTTGTATGTGTCGGCGATGCCGGTGGATCCACTAAAAGCCATGCTGCCAGAACCGTGGCGGAGGATGGAATTTTTCCAAAAGCTGGATGGTTTAGAAGGAGTGCCGGTAATCAACCTGCATCTGTGGTTTGACCGCAAGCTGACGGATATCGATCATTTGTTATTTTCGCGCTCGCCCCTACTGAGTGTCTATGCGGACATGAGCAACACTTGCCGAGGCTATGAAAATCCAAACCGATCCATGCTGGAATTGGTCTTAGCCCCAGCCAAAGATTGGATTAGCAAAACCGATCAGGAAATTGTTGATGCCACGCTGGCCGAACTGGAAAAATTATTTCCCCATCACTTTGGGGGGGACAAACCCGCCCAATTATTGAAATATCACGTGGTGAAAACTCCCCGCTCGGTGTACAAAGCCACGGCGGGACGACAAGCACACCGTCCTTCCCAAGTGACACCGATTGCGAATTTCTATTTAACTGGCGATTACACCATGCAACGTTACCTCGCCAGTATGGAAGGGGCGGTACTTTCTGGTAAGCTAACAGCGCAGGCAATTTCCAGCGTTCAGCAACCGACGGTTAACCACCCTAGATCCGCTGATGACGAGCGCCCATCAGGATCCGATAGTCAATCTTTAGGGGTCAATCGTTAAATATTGATTGTTGGTCGTTGACTGTGTACTGTTAAAAGTCAAGCGTTAATAGTCTACCGATCGCAGATCATCGACAACGGACAAATAGAGACGTCATAATCAAGCGTCTCTTTCATAGCTGATAGCCTTCATCCTTCCAGCCTGCAATCAATGCTCCAACTGTCTCAAAGCCCTCGCATGAAAACTCTGGCTGCCCGAGAGGACGCCTACGAACTCTGTCGTCAAATTACCCAGACCTACGCGAAAACGTTTTATCTGGGTACTTTGCTAATGTCAGAGTCGAAACGCCGAGCCATTTGGGCCATATACGCTTGGTGTCGTCGTACTGATGAACTGGTGGACGGTCCTAGGTCGCGATTAACCACCCCCGAAACCCTTGACCAATGGGAACACCAGTTAGAATCTGTCTTTGCTGGTGATCCGGTAGAAGATACCGATGTCGCCCTAGTCGATACTCTAGAACGCTTTCAGATCGAGATTCAACCCTTTCGGGATATGATTGCGGGGATGCGGATGGATCTGTCCCGCAGTCGCTACCAAACTTTTGAAGATTTGGAACTCTACTGTTACCGGGTGGCCGGGACAGTGGGATTAATGTCCCTGCCGGTCATGGGGTTGGATGCTTCGCCCCGCTCGGCGCCCTGGTCTGGGAGCAAGGAACTTTCTAATCCCGCTGAACGGGCGATCGCTCTAGGGATTGCCAATCAACTCACAAATATCCTGCGAGATGTGGGAGAAGATGCTCGTCGGGGTCGCATCTACCTGCCTCTGGAAGAGTTAGCTTTATTTAACTACACAGAGCAGGATTTATTGAATGGTGTAGTTGACGAGCGTTGGCGGGAATTGATGCGGTTTCAAATTCAACGCGCTCGCAAGTTCTACGTTGAAGCCGAAAAGGGGATTAGTTGCCTCAGTCGGGATGCTCGTTGGCCGGTTTGGTCAGCGACCATGCTTTATAGCAAGATTCTTGATGCCATTGAAAAGAATCAGTATGACGTTTTTCGTAAGCGAGCCTTTGTTCCTACTCCCAGCAAAATTACTTGCTTACCCGTGGCTTGGTTAAGAGCACAAGCGCTCTAAGCTAACAAACAAGCTAACAAACAAATAGTTTGATCCATCTCGGATTTTCTAAAATCAGAGGGTCGGGTTTTCCGGTAGCACTTTACTTTAGAGGCGCGAACAGAAAACCACCAAAACCTCTCAATTTTATCAGCAAACTTGTCCGGCTTCAGGATGTTTTTATCATCATCACAAAAGTAGCACAAAGTAGCGCGAAATCACCTAAGTCTTTAAACAGTCTTAGCTGATTTCGCGCTAATTATTTTCTTTAAGAAATGCCTAAATCATGGGAAAATTATCATCATCGCTGGCCAAGACACGATGAGTCTTGGCCGTTAGAAAAATTAGGGATTTGTTGCTTGAGCCGCTAACATTTTTTTGAGTTTTTCTAGGTCAGCAGCCCAGCGGGGATCCGGCTGAATGGCTTCAGGTTCAGGGGGGGCTTGAGTATTGCGCCGATTCTTGTTGTTATTTCCACCGCGACGAGCCGAAGAGGAAGCAGAAGCAGAAGCAGAAGCAGAAGAACTTGCGACGGCCTTATTAGTAGTAGGACGTGGCGCTGGTTCTTCTGATTCTGTTTCATTCTTTTTCTTAGCACGAGGTAATGCCTTTTCAATTTTTAGCGCACTGTCTTGAAAGATATGCCCATTAAATTGTTCGATAATTTTATCGGCTTCTTCATCGTTTTTCACGGTGACAAAACCAAAGCCACGACATTTACCTGTTTTGCGGTCTTTAATGACCTTAGTGGTGACAGCGGTACCGCAATCTGCAAAAACTGCCTCTAGCTCTTGGCGTTCTATTTCCTTGGGCAAATTGCCAACATAAAGACGAATTGACATAAAAGTTATCTCCTTTGCTTGGATTTTGATTGATTTGGGGAAAAAACTTTAACAATTACTGGGATGTAAGTCGGTGAGTTTAGTCCTTTTTCTTGTAAAAATTTCCCATAAACAGCAGCCCCTCCTATATATAAAAACATAAGGGGGATACTTTTCGCAAGTAGCGAATTTTTATGGTTATAATAATACATTCAAAATTAAACGATCGCCAAATTTCTGTGCTTGGTTTGCTGGACTTCACTTTGGAGCATTCCCGGCTGGTGAAAGGGCAAGATTCGGGATTAAGAATAGGAGTGATTCGGTTCACACTTTACTATTCACTTATCTGGTCACATACCAGTAATTTTATAGCAGTAATTTTAGCATTCATGTTTGAATAAACCTATTCGTTACTGCCATAGATACTGGGGAAATAAATCTATTGTTGTGCAGCAATAGAATTTTGTAATTATACAAAAATCAGCTGATTTTTTCTTTGAGCTTTTTCGCTCTTTTTTTGCTTATGCTGTTCATATTTTCAACTGAAGTCGTGTAATTTTTACCATAATTAAAAGGCAGAGATAAAAGGCAGAGATAAAAGGCAGAGAAGTATATTTTCCGATTTTTGCTCCAGTTTGAAAAAATGAGCCAAGAATGTTTAGCCGTCACAAAAAAGGGTAGAAATAGGGTAGAACTTTTTTTCGCGGTTTAATCATAAATCACTGAAACCCTGGCTTTTTGTTAGCTGGGGCTGTCGCTATACATAATACATACGTTGCTTAGTCACTTAACCTCAGAGATGACCACTCATCTGTCTGATTAATGAGCCGGTTTTTTCCCAATCGACATCTTACCTTCGCGGTGAATGATGGTTGGTGGATAATTTTGTGAATCAGCGGATGAAGCGGACGAAAGCGAGTATTTGACCATTTTAAACTTATCACATTATTTGGGAATTTTTCTAGGGATAAGGCATATTTTTTGCCTGGGTGCGGAAAAATTTTATCCTGGATTGGCGTAAAAACCCAACGGATTCGTTAATTTCTCATTTTAATTGTGGGTAAACACTTAACCTGTAATTGTGGATCTGTGATGGACATGTAAACAGCCGGTATTGAGTGGTTATGGCTTCTAATCGATGTTTTCTCATAGGCTAATCATCAACGTGCGCTCCTGAATTGGCTGCAAAAGCTTTGATATCTGTACTCTTCGAGCCTAGATTTAGGCATGGGGGACACAGGGGTTGGAGATTTTGTAAAAAATTTTAACACTATTTGGCACCAAGCGTAGGAACATAGCAGGCTATGTTATGAGCTTGAAGTTGAGGGACAACTGACCATGATGCTTAGAAGATCGCACCTCCTTGCAGGTTGAGATAAGCGCCCCAAAGGGCTGCGATCGCTGCTAAAACCGTAGACCAAATCGGATGTCCACATTGGCAGGAAATCAGCGGTCGTTGTCTGTCACTGGTCGGTGCGATGGTTTCCACGTCCACCCAGACGGTGGCGCCTCGGCGAAACCAGCCGGTGATTTTGACTTCAGACCCCACCAGGTCAATGGGACGATTTTGCAACGGCCAAAGATAGGCAAATGGGCCTAGTTTGGAGAAACAGTGCAATTTGATCAGTCCCTCGGATGATTGCAAGATTAAATCTTGAGCTAAGGCATTGCTAATCCCAGAACGCCCCAATAATTTCCCTTCTAGGTAGATGGGTTGACTATCGATGGGTAAGCTGGTGGGATTAGCCAGTAATTCTGATAATTCAGGGACGGAAGATTTGCCTGGAGGTAGATCGGGAAAGAATTGATTAATCCGCAGTAAGATTCCCATACTGATGCCAATGGGCAGACAACTGAGTAGAATTACCCGATCGCCCCATAGCCAGGTGATTTGCTCTATGCCCAAAATCCCGCCGATTCCACCAATTGCCCAAAAACCTAAGCCGCTCGCCAAACCCAAGGGTAAGCCAAAAAAGGGGATGACTTGGAGGATAAACCTTTGAATTGCGGATTTTTCCAGTTTGCCTTTGGGGGGAGCCACAAAATCTAACTCCGGTTCTAGCTGCCAAAACTTAGCATATAACGAAAGAATATAGAGGCGCTCGCCCAATAATAAATGAGAATTATTCAGGGTCAGCCAACGGCGCCAAGGGTTAGACCGATCCCATGCCAGCAGATTTTCCCAAGTAGTCCGACCGGCACAACTGCCCAATGTCACCGCTTGTCGGACACCCACTGGGGTCAGCAGTTCCCATCCTTCTAATAACCCACTGGTTTCTCCGACCGTTTGAATATTTTCGGCCATACCGATAGCAATTTTTAATAAAGCTCTGGATAAGCCGTTGGGGTTGCCGGTGAGTTGGGCTGCTACGCGATCGCTGTGATAAAGTCGCAACCGGGAAAGCCATAAAACTGGCCAACGCAGTAGCCAATAAAACCCATAAGCGACCGAAGAAATCAGGGTGGCACAGACCACCATAAAGTGACCTTGAGAGGTAGAGACTTTTTCCCAGGGTTGACCATCCTTGGCCACTTGGAGATAGATACTGTAAGGAATCTGTAACAATAACATCGCCAAGGACATCAGGGGTAAAGTGCCACTGATAATATGTCCTAATTCTCCGGCATAGATGGCGGCAATTTCATCGGGTTCTAGTTTTTCTAATAGTCCCCGACTGACGACGATTCGCGTAAACCGGGGTAAGCAACCATAAGAGATCGCCATTGGTGCATCGGTGGGTAATAGCCCCAGCTTGCATTGGGGAATATTTTGCTGGCGGGAAAACTGGAGCAGTAATTTGGAGGCTTCGGGACTGCGATCGCTTAAAGTTTTCCAGGACAAGGGTTGCAGACCGTAGCACTTTTCCAGCAGTAAATCCATCACCCAGGGAGATGCCATGAATAACCCGATTAGACCGAGCAAAACTGTCCAGGTCTGGTCTTGATAAAACCATTGCACCGGCCAAACCCAGGGCATTTTCAATAAAACATCATTTATTAGTAACAAAGAAAACTCGACGAATTGGACTATGAGCCAAAATAGGGCGATCGCCGTGGTGAATTGCACCAGAAACAGTTGCCCTTGCTTGACTGGCTTCATTTTGCGCCAATTTTTTGCCCGTCCTGCTTGCCGCCAAGTAATTTCTGGGCTGGGGCTGGGGGCTGGGGGCTGGGTTGGGGTCGGACTCGGATCCGCAGTCGGCGAATCCGATCCGTTTTGCATAAATCTGGGTTGCTGGGGAATTAGTGCCGCCGGTCGTGGTCGGGGCGGTGGAGGCGCCACAACCGAGCCAGGGAACGAGGCTCCAGCCGGGGAAAGAGGCGGATTTGGCGGCATTTTCACCTTTGGCGGTAGGGGCGGTTTGGCGGGTCTTACCCCATTCGATAATCCTTGCCCCTTGATTAAAGGAGATTTTGGGGGCGGTGGCGGTTGGGGAGGTCGCTGGACCCCTGACCCTGGGTTGTTAGAGGGCTGATTTGCTGTGGTGGGTTGAGATTTAGTAATTTTTCCCGAATTTGCCGGTCTGGGGAAGTTGGTAGGTTGAGGAGGTTTAGGGGTTACGGGCGCCGGAGATAAGGGGACAAAACCTGTCGGGTCTGCGGTGGGTGACGGGTTGACTGGGTTATTTGCCGGGCTATTTGCCGGACTCTCAAAGGGCATAAAACCTGTGGGGTCATTGATTAGACTCGGATTGTTGGCACCTGAACCGGGTGGAGTATTTGAAGCATTTAGTACCGGAGATGGGCTTAATTCTCGTAACTTGGCCATTGCCCATTTTTTCCCTGGGAGATTGGTGGTCGATGGGGTGTGAATCAGGGTTTGACAAAGTTGGCAAGCTTGATGGCGATCGCCTATCTGCTGATACGCTTGCACCAAAGCGATCTGCGCCCGTAGTCTTGTGTACTCGTGCAGTTCTGTTTCACAGATATTTTCTAAAGTGGCGATCGCGGTTTGGTAATCTCCTTGTTTTAAGGCTGCCAAACCAATCTCTAGATTAGAATTGCCCATGATAACTAAGTTTCAGAATAATTAACAATTGATAATTAACAATTATTAATTAATAAATCAATGATTTTAAATATCAATTATCTTAATTATCAATTATCAATTGTCTATCAATTGTCAACTTACAAAGACTCTGGTTCTTGACCTGCCACCACCGGGGCTGTGGCATTTAGTTTTAACTCTGGATGGTCGCCTTGAACTTGATGTAAATTCCATTCATTTTTAAACAGTAGCACGGGACGCCCCCAACTGTCTTTGACCGTAACAGTGTTAAACAAACGGCCTACTTTATTTAAGGCTTCCCAACCACCCGCTACCCAACGGGCTACGGTAAAGGGCAACATTTCCAATGTAGTCTCGACCCCATATTCATTTTGCAGGCGAAACTGCACCACTTCAAACTGTAGCTGACCCACTGCTGCCAAAATGGGATCCCGTTTGGATTCATCCGTAGAATACATAATTTGTACGGCGCCTTCCTCTCTCAATTCTGAAACCCCTTTGCGGAATTGCTTGAATTTAGATGGGTTGGGATTTTTTAAATAGGCAAATAGTTCAGGAGAGAAACAGGGGATCCCTTCGTATTCCAATTTTTCTCCAACATATATAGTGTCCCCAATGGCAAACATTCCCGGATTGTTCAGACCAATGGCATCTCCTGCATAAGCCACTTCGATAGATTCTCGGTCTTGGGCAAATAGTTTCTGGGGGCGAGATAACCGAATGCTTTTGCCGGTGCGAGCATGGCTGACGGTCATGTCTTTTTCAAATTTGCCGGTACAGACCCGCACGAAGGCCACGCGATCGCGGTGTTTGGGATCCATATTTGCTTGCAGCTTAAAGACAAAGCCGGTAAAGTTCGGGTGAGTGGGGGGAACGTCCCCAAGACTACTCCGACGTGCCGTCGGTTTCAAGGCATATTCTAGAAAATTATCTAAAAAGAGCTTAACCCCAAAATTGGTGACAGCACTGCCAAAGAAGACCGGAGTCATTTTTCCGGCATGAACTGCTTGCAGATCCAGTTCCGCTCCGAGTTCTTCGAGAATTTCCAGTTCTTCTTTGAGTTGGTAATACAGTTCTTTTTCTAAGAGGTCTTCAATGCGCGGATCGCCGAGGTTGATTACGGTATCCTGAGCTTTTTTGCTGCCGTGGGCGGTGCGTTCAAATAAGTGAATCTGCCGTCGCTGGCGATCGTACACTCCTTGGAAGCGATCGCCCATCCCAATTGGCCAGTTTACGGGATAAGTAATCATCCCCAGTTCTTTTTCAATTTCGTCCAAGAGTTCCAGAGGTTCCCTAGTCGGTCGATCCAGCTTATTCATAAAAGTGAAAATGGGAATTTCTCGCATCCGGCAGACTTCAAACAGTTTCCGGGTCTGGGGTTCCAACCCTTTAGCGGCATCTTCCAGCATCACCGCATTATCCGCAGCGGCCAAAGTCCGGTAAGTATCTTCACTAAAATCTTGGTGTCCGGGAGTATCCAGCAGATTTATATAATAGTTTTGATATTCAAACTGCAAAACTGTGGAGGTAATGGAAATTCCCCGTTGTTGCTCCATTTCCATCCAGTCTGAGGTAGCTTGCCGCTGGGCGCGTTTCGCTTTCACGGCTCCCGCTTCATTAATTGCCCCTCCGTAAAGCAACAGCTTTTCCGTTAGAGTCGTTTTACCGGCGTCGGGGTGGGAAATAATGGCAAAATTGCGGCGTCTTTCTACTTCTTGTGCTATTTCTGTAATCAGTTCTTGGGTCATGCGGATACCTAACTGGACATAGAGCCTTACGCTATTCAATTTTAGCAAAAGTGTAGCCAAATTTTGCTTTTCGGTAAAATAAATTTTGGGCAAACTTACGGAAATGTTGTTGGTTGTTGGGTAGGGATTCTTTGGGTAGGGATTCTTTGGTTGGGGAAAGGGGAACAGTTATCAGGAAATGGGGAACGGGGAAAGTGAAAAGTTAAAAGTGAATAGTGAATAGTGAAAAGTGAAACGAAATATCACTATTCACTATTCACTATTCACTTTCTCCTCCGCGCCTCTGCGCCTCTGCGCCTCTGCGCCTCTGCACCACCGTTTCCTGTTCACTGTTGCCTGTTGTTGGGTAGAGATTCTTTTAATGAACTTGCGAACAATCAACAAACAACAATCAACCAACAACAAATAACAAACAACAATCAACAAATAACATCTGTTGATGCTAAAATTCAAGGCGGCGCTGTGACAATTATGCTGGAGCATCCATGAATATCATTACCACAGAAATCCCAGATGTATTTATTATTGAACCAAAAGTTTTTGGGGACGAGCGCGGATTTTTTTTTGAAAGCTTCAATGAGCGAGTGTTTGCGGAAAAAACGGGCATTAAGACTCAGTTTGTCCAAGATAATCACTCGCGCTCGGGCAAAAACGTCCTGCGGGGACTGCATTACCAAATTCAACAAACCCAAGGCAAATTACTCCGAGTGGTTGCCGGTGAGATATTTGATATTGCCGTAGATATTAGAAAAAGTTCTCCCACCTTTGGTCAATGGGTCGGTTGTCTGCTGAGTGGGGAAAATAAACGGCAACTTTGGGTGCCACCGGGTTTTGCCCACGGCTTTTTAGTGGTTTCCGACTCGGCAGATGTGTTGTACAAAGCCACGGACTACTACGCTCCCCAGTACGAGCGCTGTATTCTGTGGAATGACCCTGATATTGGCGTTGAATGGCCATTAAATGGTGCCGAGCCAATTTTATCGGCGAAAGACCAAGCCGGTCAACGGTTAAAGTCGGCGGAGGTGTTCCCATAAGTCACGGAATCACCGACATTTATGGACTGCTACGGTAAGAGCGAATCAGTAAAAATTAACAAACAAACCGGGACAGAAATGAAAATTTTACTCGCTGGGATTAACGGTCAACTTGGCCAAGAATTACACCCGATGTTGGTGAAATTGGGGGATGTCACCTGGGTCGATCGCGAAACCTTGGATTTGTCGCAACCAGACATGATTCGTCAGGTAATCGGTGAGGTCAAACCGGATTTGATCGTCAATGCCTGTGCTTATACGGCAGTGGACAAGGCGGAAAGTGAACCGGATCTGGCTATGGCGGTGAATGGCTCTGGGGTGGGAGTTTTAGCCGCAGAAGCCCACAAACTTGGCGCCCGGTTGATTCATGTTTCTACGGACTATGTGTTTGATGGCAGCCAAAGTCATCCCTACCAGGAAACGGATCCCACTAATCCCATTAGTGTTTATGGCAAATCTAAATTAGCGGGAGAAGAGGCCATCCAGCAAGTGGGGGGCGAGTATATTATTGTCAGAACCGCTTGGGTTTATGGTGTCGGGGGAGTTGGCAATTTTGTTAAGACTATGCTGCGTTTGGGCAGTAGTCGCGACGAGTTGCGGGTGGTGACGGATCAAGTGGGCAGTCCCACTTGGACGAAGGATTTGGCTGAGGCGATCGTCTGTATGATTCAAAATTCCCCAGAATCCGGGATTTACCACTATACCAATAGTGGGGTTTGTAGCTGGTATGATTTCGCGATCGCCATCTTTGAAGAAGCCGCCGCCCTGGGTTTTCCCCTGCAAGTGCAACGGGTGGTGCCCATTACCACCGCTGAATATCCCACTCCGGCAAAACGTCCCGCTTATTCCGTTCTTTCTCATCGCAAAATCTCTGCCGTTATCGGTACTCATCCCCCCCATTGGCGGCAATCATTGCGTCTTATGCTGAAAGATTATCAAGATAATTAACAATTGATAATTGTTTTTGGTTGTTGGTTGTTGGTTGTTGGTTGTTGGTTGTTGGTTGTTGGTTGTTCTTTGTGGGTAAAGAATTAACAAACAACTTGCCAACAATCAACCAACAACAATCAATCAACAAGCTGTTTATACTCTTTATTTTGGCAAAAAGCATGAAAGCAATCATTCTTTCTGGGGGCAAAGGCACCCGGTTAAGACCGCTAACTTATTCCGGGGCAAAACAACTGGTGCCCGTGGCAAATAAACCGATTCTTTGGTATGGAATTGAAAGCATTGTTGCCGCTGGAATTACGGACATTGGGATTATTATTAGTCCCGAAACTGGGGAAGAAGTTAAACAGGTGACTGGGAATGGCGATCGCTTTGGCGCCCAGATTACTTATATTCTCCAAGAACAACCCGCAGGTCTGGCTCATGCAGTCAAAATCGCCCAACCTTTCTTAGGTGATTCTCCTTTTATTATGTATCTGGGAGATAATCTTATTGAAGGAAGAATTGACTCGTTTTTGACCCAGTTTAATCAGCAAAATCTTGATGCTCTAATCCTGCTGCGGGCAGTGTCTAATCCCAGCGCTTTTGGGGTAGCTAAAGTAGATGAAAAAGGTCGGGTTTTACAGTTAATTGAAAAACCTAAAGCTCCCCCGTCTAATTTAGCATTGGTCGGGATTTATTTATTTTCTAACACTATCCATGAGGCGATCGCACAAATCAAACCTTCCGCCCGGGGTGAGTTAGAAATTACCGATGCGATCCAGCGGCTAATTGACCTAGAAAAACCTGTAGAAGCTTGTACATTACAAGGTTGGTGGCTTGATACGGGGAAAAAAGATGACCTCCTCGAAGCCAATAGAATTATTCTCGATACGCAAATTACTCCTTCTGTAGAAGGGGAAATAGATGACCGGAGTCAAGTAATTGGCCGAGTTAAAATTGGCGCTGGAACCAAAGTAATCAACTCTTCCATCCGTGGCCCAGCAATTATTGGCGAAAATTGTTATTTAGAAAACTGTTTTATCGGCCCTTATAGCAGTATCGCCAATGAAGCAACCTTAATTGATGCCGACCTAGAACATAGCGTTATTTTACGCGGGGCAAAAATTGAGCGAATTCAGCAACGTTTAGTTGATAGTGTGATTGGTCGTCGAGCCAATTTAACCGTCGCTTCTCGCCGTCCTAAAGCCTTACGATTTATGATTGGCGATGACTCTCAAGTAGAGTTATTTTAATTGTTGATTGTTGTTGGTTGATTGTTGATTGTTGTTCGTTGATTGTTGATTGTTGATTGTTCCTCGTTCCCAGGGAGAGCCTGGGAATGCCTTCCTGGAGGCTCTGCCTCGCGATCTTCAAGGCATAATTCCCTTGACATAATTTATGACTGAGAATCAAACTAAATCAAAACCATTTATCTACTTTTTGACCGTTAACTATTACTCATCAAAGTTAATTACCAATCTTTTAAAATCCCTGGAAACACAAGCCAAAATACCCTATAAACTAATTATCGTAAATAATTCCCCTGATGATGCCGAAATTGAAGCATTAAATCAGGAAAAAACGGTAATTTTGCAGGCTGGGGAAAATCTAGGATTTGGTAAAGGGTGTAATTTAGGCATCCACTGGGTTTATGACCAAGACCCAAAAGCTATTATTTGGCTGATTAATCCCGATACCCTAATGCTGACAGATTCTTTGGCAAAAGTGCCGGACTTTTTTAGCAATCATCCCGAAGTTTCTATTTTAGGCACAATGGTTTATGAACCCAGTGGGGATGTTTGGTTTGGGGGAGGGGAATTTAATCGCTATACTGGGTCGATTATTATTAAAGATAATTTATTTTTGCATAATCCTGATGCTGAATATATTTCTTGTGCTTGGGTGACAGGCTGTAGTTTTTTACTGAATTTAAGAAAGTTTGATACTTGTCCCGAATTTGACCCAGAGTATTTTCTATATTACGAGGATTTTGATTTTTGTCAGCGTTATGCTCAAAAAGGTCATGTTATAGCCATGACGAATCATCTGGCGGTGTTTCACCAACCCTCGCAAATTACTAATCAAAATTTATTCCATAAGTATTATCATAGTACCTATAGTTATTTATTCACGATTAAAAAGTATTGTCATCCAGTGGTTTTCTGGTTCAGATTGGTCAGATTAGGGTTAAATGGTCTATGGTTTTTGCTGCGCGATTCGCTAAAGCGATCCGCCTTGCGGAATCGCCCAATTGGGTTAGGTAAAATTAAGGGAATTTTGAGTTATCTTAAATCCGATAAAAATTCCCTGGATAATCACCACAGAGACACAGAGAACACAAAGTAGTGGTAGGGTGCGTTAGGCGTGGTGTCGCTGCTAACACTAGCACTACTTTATATGAGATTCCGCGATCGCATTTTAGTCGGAAATCAAAGCAGCCACGGAAATTTTGACATCGGGAAATGCTAAGGGGGTAATTTCACCGGCGGTTAAGGTCATTTTTGAGGCATATTCCCCATGTCTGGGTTCGCGAAATACGATGAGTTCCCCAAGCTTTAAATTCACTAACCAATATTCAGGAATTCCCGCTTCTGCATAGATACGATATTTTAAGGTTGAGTCTTTTTCTAAACTGCTATTGGCATATTCAATTAACCAAAAAATATTTTCAGGATAGGGGTGGTGGTTGAGATATTCTCGTCCCAAGCGTTGCACAATAGCAATGTCTGGTTCGGGTTCGGAGTCGTTGGGCAATGTGATGGGTTTAGCTGGACTGACTAAGGCGCGGTAAGCGTCAGCTATGCCGTCAGGCTTATCGCCCAGTAAACGGGTCAAATATTCGCCAGCCGTTCGACTATAGTAAGCATGAGGTTCACCTTCTGGGGATATTTCTACAATTTCTCCATTGAGTAGTTCCACGGGGCGATCGTCGAGTAAGCCAGTTTCGACGATCTGGTGATAGTCTTTTATTGTCCATTTGGCCAAAGATATAGTCATGTTCATTAACCATTGGAGTGGGTATTAATAATATAGTAGTCTACTGGGCAAAGATGTATCCCATGAATCGTTCATTTATTCCATTAATTCGCGAACTTTCTCTAAGGGTAAATCCAGCACTTCGGCAATTTGTTCGGCGCTTAAACCCAGTTGGATTAATTTGGATAAACTATTTAATTTGGTTTCGTATAAAAGAGTTTCAAAGGCGCGTTCGCTTTCGCGTTGCGGATGCAACATCGCTTTCGCGTTGCGGATGCAACATCGCCAAGGGTCTGGGAATCGCCACTGCCTTAATTGACTGCAACACAGTTTCCCAGTCCATTCCTTTATGATGACTGCTCTGAAATTTTACTCGCCATTATCCGCCATTATCCGTCATTATCCGCCCGCTTAACATTTTGTAATAAAAGTCCCGTCTTTATCAGTCTTTTTCCGTCCTTTTCCGACTTGTCGATTGTGTCTGTGCCAGATAACAATAGGGATTATGTGAGCGTATAGCATCTTTCAATCAGACAGATAATTAATCTGTCATTATTTTTGATGGTTGATGCAGAAATCCAAGGAAAATCCAGCAGTAAAATTGCACAAGATGATTAAAAATGGACAGAAATCAGTTAGCAGAAATAATTACTACAAAATCGACAATTTTTATCGATTAAGTTATCGGATTAATATTATATAATTAGTTGCGTTACGGCGCGATTGTAAATTCTTGGGTTAAGTTTAAGATTATTTCGCGCCTAACACACCCTACGCTGAATTATTGAATTTAGTTTTAGCAGGAAATATGGTGATTTAAGGCGCGATTTTGAAGGGTTGGTTTGAGTTAAAGATAGTCTCGCGCCTAACACACCCTACGCTGAATATGTGCGATCGCACTCTCCCCAAAAACCAGAAACCGGGTTTTTTTGATCGATGTATGCTCGTCAACCGAGATATTGGATAAAAACCCGGTTTCTCGATTAAACAGCGATCGCATTTCAGTTTCCATTATGGTCAAAAATATCATCATATTTGTTCAATATCGGCGTTTTTTGTGATATTATAAACGTATAATTTATGCTGTAAAAGTGCTTCCCAAAACCTGACGCGATTGCCCAGAAGTGATGCTAACAAATCAGAAATTATTGATAAATTTATCGTTTATGATTCCCCAGCCTACGGGAATTACCACTTATGCTAAAAATATGATTCCCTATTTAAGGGAGTTAAATCCTACTTTATTAGTATCCGAAACTATTCCGGGCTATGAATGCTATCAAGTACCGCATAATTTAACCCCCGATTATGGGAAAAAAGGACATTTATCCCGGATGATTTGGACTCAATTTAAACTGCCGCAAATTTACCAAGAGTTAAACGCCAGTTTATTATTTTCCCCGGTGACAGAAGCGCCGTTATTTTCCCCTTGTCGGTCGGTGGTGATGGTGCATGATTTTATTCCTTTGCGGTTTCCCAATTGGCGATCGCCTCTCACCTATTATCACCGTTATTATATTCCTTTGGTGCTTCAGCAAGCGGTGCATATTGTTTGTAATTCCCAAGCAACTGCCCAAGATATTATTAAATATTGCCGGATTTCTCCAGAAAAAATTACCCCGATTCCTCTAGGCTATGATGCGGAACATTTTCGTTTTTTGGATTTACCAACGAAAAATTATTTCCTTTATATTGGTCGATGCGATCCATATAAAAATCTGCATCGTTTAATCGCCGCTTTTGCCGGTTTACCCAAGGTTTCTGATTATGAATTATGGTTAGCGGGAACACCAGATCCTCGCTATACTCCCCACCTAAAAGCACAGGTAGAAGAGTTGGGTTTAACTCAGCAAGTGAAATTTTTGGAATATGTGCCTTTTGCCCAATTGCCGACATTAATTAATCAGGCGATCGCCCTAGTTTTTCCCAGTCTTTGGGAAGGCTTTGGGTTGCCAGTTCTGGAAGCAATGGCTTGTGGGACTCCGGCGATCGCTTCTAATCTTTCTGCCTTACCGGAAGTGGTGGGTAATGCTGGTTTGTTAATAAATCCTGACAATACGGCAGAAATTACGGAGGCGATGAATCTTGTGGCAACGGATACCAAATTGCGTCGTCAGTTGCGCCAGCTTAGTTTAAATCGGGCGACTGAATTTAGTTGGGCAAAAACTGGAGCAGCAACCGCCAAGGTTTTGCAGCAATATCTAGATTAGAAAAACCGGGTTTGGCGCTCAAACCTTTTTTTGGTGGGCATTTGCCAGAAACAGGGTTTCTGTGGACAAATTGGCAAATTGGCAACTCTAGAAGCAGTGAATCAGTCAAAATTGGGATATTTAAATTTAAACCAGTTAAACCAGACTGGAGAAACCCGGTTTTTTTCCTTAAAAACTCAGGGTTTTGGTGGAAAGCTGCCAGGAACTGGTTTCTGCTTTGGTCTTTGGGTTGGTTTCAGCAGGACGGATGATCACTCCGCTTTTCCGGATCGGCAATTTACCGATGGATTATGTAGAAGCGGAGATGAAAATGTTATTCTCCACATTGTGTGTGTTTGTGTGGAGTGGAAAAAACTATGGTGACATCAAAAATTTGGTATCAAGGTTCTAGAGATGCAACCGCGAATTTATCGTTAGTGCCGCCCATAGGTGAGGCGATCGCTACCCCCGTGGAACTCCATGAGGTTCTCAAGAGAGGGAAAGCACTGGATTTACCCAAAAGTCCTCTATTTGGCACTGATGGCATACGCGGTAAAGTTGGCGATTTTCTCACGGCAGAATTAGCCCTGCACGCGGGATTTTGGGCTGGGCAAGTGTTGAAGTCTTTGTCAACAAGCCACCAAAACTCCCCTGGGCCGATTATTTTAGGCCAAGATTCGCGAAATTCTAGCGATATGTTAGCAATGGCTCTATCTGCCGGTTTGACTTCTGCTGGACTGGATGTGTGGAATTTGGGCTTATGTCCGACTCCTTGCGTGGCTTATCTGACCAGTATTTCTGAGGCAAGCGGCGGAGTGATGATTTCTGCCAGCCATAATCCACCGGGAGATAATGGGATTAAGTTTTTTGGTTTTGATGGGACAAAGCTTTCCGGGGCGGTTCAAGCCCAGATTGAAGCGGGAATCAGAGGTCAGTCCCATTTATCTGCCTTAAACCATGATTGGGGTCATCATTACTATCGCCCAGAATTGGTTGAGGATTATGTTGCGTCGTTGCAGCGTTCTCTCGGACATAGTGACGAGTTACAGCCGTTGCTGGGATTGCGGATTGTGTTGGATTTAGCTTGGGGTGCCGCGTCTCAATTGGCCCCGGCTGTGTTTGAGGCGATGGGCGCTCTGGTAATTGCGCTACATGACAAGCCCGATGGCGATCGCATTAATGTGAATTGTGGTTCTACCCATCTGCAACTGTTGCAAACGGCGGTGAGAGACTATGGTGCTGATATGGGTTTTGCCTTTGATGGGGACGCAGATCGCTCCCTGGCGGTGGATCATCAGGGTCGCCCTGTCGATGGCGACTATATTCTCTACCTGTGGGGCAAAAAACTTCGGGAAATGGGTCAACTTCCCGGTGATACCATTGTCGCCACGGTGATGTCCAACTTAGGCTTTGAGCGAGCTTGGGAAAAACTCGGTGGTAAGCTGATTCGCACGAACGTGGGCGATCAATATGTTCATGGGGAAATGCAGCGATCGGGTGCTAAGTTGGGTGGCGAGCAGTCCGGCCATATTATTTGCCCTCACTACAGTATTACTGGCGATGGCTTGATGACTGCATTACAGATTGCTATTTTGGTGAAAGAAAGTGGCCGGTCTTTGGCGGAATTACGGGATGAGAGTTTCCAAACCTATCCCCAACTGTTACGCAATGTCCGGGTGGAAGACCGCGATCGCCGTCTCACTTGGCACCAATGCGCCCCAGTCCAAGAGGCGATCGCCGCAGCAGAAAAAGCAATGGGCGATCGGGGTCGGGTATTAGTCCGCGCTTCCGGTACGGAACCCCTGATCCGCGTCATGGTAGAAGCCGCCACCGAGGAAATGGCCGAATATTGGACAGAACATCTAGTGCAAGTAGTGCAGACCTATTTAGCGGTATAAGCAGGAAGCGGGGGCTTTCGGGGCGGACGGGGCTTGCGTCGGGGCGGACGGGCGGGGGGGGGAGCGGACGGAGCCTAATAAGTCTAATAAGTAAGTAGTTCTTTTAAACAAGTAAAAATCAGATCGACCCTTTTAAATTTTAAATATAGGAGTGGCGAGAAAATGTGTGGAATTGTTGGTTATATTGGCACGCAAAAGGCCAGCGATATTTTAATCGCGGGGTTAGAACAACTGGAATACCGGGGTTATGATTCGGCGGGGGTGGCGACGATTTGGGAAGGAGAGGTGAGTTGCGTTCGGGCGCAGGGGAAATTACGCCATCTGAAAGAAAAGCTGAAGCTGTGGGAAAATCCTAGCCAAATTGGGATTGGACATACCCGCTGGGCAACCCACGGGAAGCCAGAAGAGCGTAATGCCCATCCCCATTTGGATATGGCGCAGCGGGTGGCGGTGGTGCAAAATGGGATTGTGGAAAATTATCGTGAATTGCGAGAACTGCTCAAAAGTAAAGGGTATGAGTTTCGCTCCGATACGGATACGGAAGTGATTCCTCATTTGATTGCCGATTTTTTGGCTGCCCAGAAGAAAGAAACTACACCCAAGACGGCGGCTGGTTTTGCGTCTGAGTTTTTGGAGGCTGTCCGCAAGGCGGTGAATGAGTTACATGGGGCGTTTGCGATCGCGGTAATTTGTGCGGACTACCCCGATGAGTTGATTGTGGCGAGACAACAGGCGCCTCTGGTGATTGGTTTTGGCCAAGGGGAGTTTTTCTGCGCTTCGGATACTCCAGCGATCGTGGCTCATACTCGTGCGGTGTTGCCGTTGGAGAATGGGGAAATAGGCCGCCTGACTCCATTGGGGGTGGAGATGTATAATTTTGCGGGCGATCGCCTGAAAAGAATGCCCCACCTGCTAGACTTGAGTCCCACCCTGGTGGAAAAACAAGGGTTTAAGCATTTTATGCTTAAAGAAATCTATGAGCAACCGTCCGTTGTCCGGTCATTTTTGGCACAGTATTTTAACCATGATTGGCAACCGGGAACGGAAGGGTCAAAACCAGTGAATCTGGGAATAGCCCCAGAACTCTATCAAAATTTACAAAAAGTAGAAATTTTGGCTTGTGGCACCAGTTGGCACGCTGGTTTAGTGGGCAAATATTTAATTGAACAGGTAGCCGGAATTCCCACATCAGTCCATTATGCTTCAGAATTTCGTTATGCTCCTGCACCGATTACGCCAAATACTTTAACTATTGGGATTAGTCAGTCAGGAGAAACTGCGGATACTCTGGCGGCTTTGGCCATGGAACAACAGCGCCGATTTGGTTTGTCGGCGGAATTTCAGCCGCGACTTTTGGGGATTACTAATCGCCCTGAGTCGTCATTAGGTCATTTAGTGCCAAATATTATTAATACCCTGGCGGGCATTGAAATTGGCGTGGCGGCTACGAAATCTTTTATGGCGCAATTAATTGCTTTTTATGCCCTGACCATTGAGTTAGCTTATTGCCGGCAAAGTGTGCCCGGAGAAAAGCTGAAAAATTTGGTGACAAGTCTGCATCAATTACCGGGACAAATGGAATTAGTTTTAACGAATCAAGAAGTTAAAATTGAGGAGTTAGCCCATCAGTTTGTGGATACTCAAGATTTTATCTTTATTGGTCGGGGAATTAATTTCCCGATTGCTTTGGAAGGGGCGCTGAAACTGAAGGAAATCAGCTATATTCATGCAGAAGGATATCCCGCAGGGGAAATGAAGCATGGCCCGATCGCGCTTTTGGATAGTAAGGTGCCGGTGCTGGCGATCGCTATGCCCGGTTCTGTGTATGAAAAGGTGATTTCTAATGCTCAGGAAGCCAAGGCGCGAGATGCTCAATTAATTGGTGTGACATCATCGACTGACAGAGAAGTTAAGGACATCTTTAATATTATTTTCTCTGTGCCAGCAGTCGATGAGTTGATTTCTCCACCTTTGGCGGTTTTGCCGTTACAATTGTTGTCTTATCATATTGCTGCCCGCCGCGGTTTGGATGTGGATCAACCCCGAAATTTAGCTAAGTCTGTGACGGTGGAATAGTTGCATATTTGATTAACCTAAAAGTCGCTTTTTTGGTTTAAAGAAAGACCCGGCTTCTTAAAGAAACCGGTTTTTTTTGTTAATTTTTATATGTAGCCAACCTGACTAGAAAAATTATCAAAAATATTTGAGGAAAAATTAAATTTTTAGTATGAATGATAAATATAGAAGTACAATAGAGAAGATAAAAATAATTAGATGGGAGCAATCATTTAAGTTGTATGGCTGAAGCTACTTCTATAAGCGATCGCTATTTAGGGTTAATTGATCAGATTGTCGAGACAACCTTGAAGGGAAATATCCGCTCCAAAGAACAGGTTTATCGGATGTTAGTCCGAGATGTGACCCCAGGGACGGGGGAAATTTTTGAACGCTGTTTGAGCGAACGACTGACGACGACTCAAGGGCAATTGGAGCGGGAAATTGATGAGTTGAAGCAAGGGAAAGTTAATCGCATTTTGCGAGCTTTGCAAACGATCGCAGGAGAATGGGATCGTTGGCAGCAAGAAAATCGGGTAACGGAGGCGCTTGCCCAAACCAGTCAACAAATTATCACCGCTGAACCAGGAGAACGCTTAGGAGTTTTGTTGCGAGCGATCGATCCCAACCAACCACAGCCTTTAACCCTGGAACAATTACAAGAACTGGGTAAAAATTTGGCCGCTGCTCAGATTAATCAGCCGGAAACAGATCCAGAAATTGCCCAACTGGTAGAAGGGATTCAAAGGGGTTTAAAATCCTGGGAAAAATTGGCACCGGATTTAGTGAGTTGGATTTATGACCAAGGGCGAACTTCTATAGGATTTGAAGGAACTTCAGCAGCGGCGGGTCCTTGGGGGGTTTGGGCAAAGAAATTAGATCCATCTTGGGCAAAAACTTTGTTTCAAACGATTGCGAACAATGAATCACTGATTGATTTGACTCGACAAATATCGACGATTCAAATCAGTGATTTAATAGAAATTACTGTGATTTTACAATGTTTGCAGCGGGGTTTAGTCAGTTGGTTTGACCGACTAATTTATGATACCAAAGTAGGGGCTAAGTTGTCAATTTCTACGTTTTTAACTTTTGCCGTGATTTGGTCGCAATTGGCGAATGGGTTTAGTCAATCTTCCGCCATCTCAGAAAGACGCTTATTTAGCGATGCTTGTTTTCAAGGGACGTTACAAATTTTGCGGACTTTCTCTCAGCAGTCATATTTTCCTTTATATGGCGGCATTTTTGCCTTGTTTGGGGGCGAATATTTACGCAATGCTTTGTCCTATTTAGATGAACCATTACGCCAAGTAGAAGGCACTACAGAAAAAGCCAGAATTTTAACTATGTTAGGCTATTCTCTACGTTTGTTTGGCCAAGATGAACGGGCAATTCAGTTGCACCAAGAAGCGTTGGAAATTGCCCAAAAAGCCGGGGATTATCTCTGTGAAATTGCTAATTTAAATCATTTGAGTCGGTCGTATTTAGGGCAGAAAAATTATGAGGAGGCGATTAATGCGAGTCAGCGGGCTTTAATTTTGGCTCGACAAAAAGGCGATCGCTTGGGACAGGCGAATGCTTTGGCTAATTTTGGTTATAGTCAAGTGTTTCAAGCGCGGGAAATGGCAGAAGTGGATGCGGATATTTATGAAAGTGCGATCGCCTATTTAGAACAAGGGTTAAAATTGTCAAAAAATTTGACCGATTTACCCGGAGGTGCTTTTACTTATCGGCAGACTGAGGCGCTTTGTGCCAGTAGTTTAGGAATTGCTTATGTGGTGTTAGACAAACCCGAAGAAGCACTGAAAAATTTAGCGATCGGATTGGCAGCGGCTCAATTTTCGGGAGATTTGTATTTACAGGGCTTAAATTATGCTTATATGGCTCAAGCTTATTGGCGTTTGAGTCTGTTTAACCAAGGGGTGATTGCCGGATGTTTGGGAATGTATTTGTTAGAGCAAATTGGTTCTAATGAATGGCGGCAACCGGCGGCTTTATTGACAATTGTCCAAGGTCAATCTGGGGCAGAAGGGTTTCAGAAGTTGTTACAACAACAGCGGGGAAACATTATTTCGGTGATTGGCGTAGATGGTTACGATTATCTGCTGGAATTGTTAGCAAAGTATCAGCGATCGCTGTAAATCGCTGTAATTGGAGTCTCCCTATGTCACCATAAATCCCCGGATTTAATCGATTAAAAAAGAAATCTTTTATCCCTTAGAAATCCCCCCAACCCCCCTTTTTAAGGGGGGATTTGTAGCTATACCCTGGGAAAATTAGGACAAATTTTCCTCTCTGTGTTATTCTGTGCCTCTGTGGTAAATTTTCATGACCTCCTAAGCAGATGAAACATTCGCTGATGCTTTTATTTTGCTGCTATTGGCTCATTTTTGACAATCACCGTAGTGCCGATTTCCACTTGTTCAAATAAGGCGACAACATGATCGTTTTTCATGCGGATACAGCCGTGGGATACAGCTTGCCCAACGAGTTCTTCATTGGGGGTACCATGAAAGCCAATAAAATTGGTGCCATCAGTCCAAAAGCCGATCCAACGAGGTCCCAAAGGATTATCTTCTCCGGGAGGCACAATTTCTCCCGTCCAGGGATGTTCCCAGTAAGGGTTTTCTAACATTTGTAAAATGCGAAATTGACCTGTGGGGGTTTCCCAGCCTTCTTTACCGATCGCAATTGGATAACTGATTTTTAATTCTTCATTTTCATAAAGATGTACTTGGCGATCGCTTAAAGAAATGACCAAATATTTGCTCTGAGTAATCGGTTCTGGTTCAACTTCTTCCAGCGGAATATAGTTTTCTAAACTGCCTAGGGGAGGTAGTCGGACGGCGTTGCTTGGAGAGACTTTGATCTGAATTATGGGATTGATCCTTTGAGGACTCGATGCTTGAGAGAGTTGCTGGACCGACAACAAAAACATCAAAATACTAGAGGTCGCCAGCATGAGCCGTTTTGTCACGGATTGCGATTTCGTTTTGAGTTGCCGCATCATGGGAATATTCTTGGCCACCGTAATTGGACAAAAGATTAGATATAGAAATATAGAATATTATAGCGAGTTCATAACAGTTGTGAAATGTTTTGCTTCGGAACTTTTCCCCCAGCGAGCGCCGTCTTTTGGCTATGCTCCTGGGTCTAGCTCTGCCTGGGGTGATTTATTTTTATTTTTCCGGATTTAGCATTTGTTAAAAAATGTTTAATTTTTAATCAAAGTAAAAGGTTTGGCGGATTTGCTTAGTATATAATAGGTAAGCTAGATTTTTGTGTGATGCAAAAATCTGGAGCTACTGGAACTCAATAATGGTTTTTAGTATAGCAGCAGACAAGAGTAATTCTCTGGACTCTTCCACACTGAGCGGAAATTCTTTATGCTACTTTATGAAGAGCGTTGTCAGTGCATCCGGTTCAAGAGACACTTGGTTTTTGCTACAACAATTCGATAACAACGTGAAATCAGTGTTTTCGTTTATTTTTCAGTCAAAATAAGTGTGAGGTAAATATGCGGTTTGGAACACTGAAAGTTTTGACGGGAAGCAGTTTGTTTATGCTGCTCTGTGCGCTCGGCTCCCCTGCGAGTATGGCTCAAGAGATACAATTGGCTCAAAGACCCCCGATGAACCGAGCAAACTGCTCAGAGGCCTACCGAGGCAGAGTGGTTCGGATTAATAATGACCGGGTGGCGATCGAAATGCCCGATGGGGAAAGAAGACTGCTGGATCTGTCCCGCACCCAACAATCATTGCTGGGAGTGGCGATGGGGAATGAGTTGGTGGTTTGTCAAGATGGCACGGTGACGGTTCCAGTGGAAAATATGGAAGCGACGGGTGATGATGGTGGCTTGCGCGATCGCATCGCTGAGATTTTCCGCCGTTTGGAAGAGGAAGAGGCAGCACGTCGTGAAGCCGCCGCACGGGAGCTAGAACAAATGCGAATGGAACGGATGCGAACTCAGCCAGCACCGGCACCCCGGGCTATCCCCGCCACGACTCCGGTTCCCATGACCGAACCTGTGAGAGTGGAACCAGCACGACCGGCTCCCGCGCCCCAGCCAGTTCGGGCTCTGTGGTAGTTTTTGTGGTAGTTTTTGCTGATAAGTGATTGGTGATTCCTGACATTTGGGAAGTATGAATCACTAATCCGTGTAATCATCAGCTTCCAAGGGCGGACAAAATGTTGCCCGCCCGCCAAATAACCAATAACTGATGATAAATAATAGACAATTCTGGCAAAATAAAGGTTTTGATCCCCCCAACCCCCCTTAAGAAGGGGGGATTTTTGCCATGAAAGCTTTCTTGTCTGATGATCAAAATCCTCGACTGTCCCGAATCAGTCTATATTATGTGTGATTATGTTTGGAAAACATATCCGTCTGGTTTGGGGAGGGGCGATGAAGCATTACGCAGGGATCATTATTGGGATTAATCACTATCAATTCTTTCAACCGCTAAGTTTTGCACAACAAGATGCCCAAGAATTACGTCGATTTTTGGTTGAGGAGAAGGGTTTCTCGGCGGATTTATGTGTGGAAATGACGGAAATTTCACCGAATTTGGCCGATCGCTCTACTTACCCCACGAAAGCAAATCTCGGCTGGACGATCGATTATATTTGTCGGCATCAGTTGCAACCCGGAGATGTGTTCTGGTTTTTTTTCAGTGGTTATGGTGTGACCTGGGAAGGGGAAGATTATTTAATGGCGATCGATGGCAATCCAGATGATATTTTAGAGACGGGGATTGGCATGCGATCGCTTTTAGAAACTTTGAAAGCATCTGGGGCAGAAGTGTTTGTGCTTTTGGATGTTAACCGCGCCACGGGCTGTATGAATGGGGCAGGAATGGGGCAACGAACTATTGAGTTAGCCAAGGAATTGGAAATTCCCACGGTGCTTTCTTGTCAAGTTGACCAATTTTCTCGCGAAACCGCTTCTTTGAAATTGGGATTTTTTACCAGAGTTATTTTGGATGCATTGCAAACCGGATGCAAAACCCTGGATAGTCTAGAACAGTATTTAACTAATTATCTTCCTCAATTAAGCGAACAAAATTTTCGACCGCCACAAAATCCTTTATGGATGGTTTATCCTCCGGCAAAGTTAGCCCAAGCGGTGTTGCCAGAGATGTTGCCAGAGATGTTGCCAGAGGTGTTGCCAGAGGGTATTCCGGCAGCAAGTCCTTTGGTTGAAGCATTGAACCCAGCATTTAACCCAGAAATGTCCACGGGTGCAGCCCCTAAGCAACCGAATCAAATGTATCAACCGGATGAAAACCTGGAAAACCGTGAAACCGAGGCGCTACCAGACAGTCAAACCGCTGAAGCCGCCTCAGAACTAGAAACGAGGGATGAAACAAGCACCGATAAAATAGTCACTGCCCCAGGGACTTCTGGGACAGTTCCCTCTGGGAAGAAGTCACAGAGTCTTTGGGCTGATGAAAGCAAATTATGGCTGCCGATGGTAGTTGTGGGGGTGGTGATTATTTTGGCGGCAGGAATTGGTTTAGCCAAATTGAATCAATATTTGGAAGAAAAAGACCCCCAAACGGCTCCGTCTGGGAACAATACCACGGAACCCGCAAATCAGTTAGTGTCCGAAGCTTCTGTAACTGCGGGTTCTACTTCGACTCAGCGGACACCCGGAGCGATCGAGGCAACAGTGGAGGGAATAGCAGCAGAACAGAGTCAGGTAAATTTGACGCCATCGGTGACTGAGGTGAAACAGCCCGGGAATAATCGGATGGTAGCGATCGCTAATGCTCAAGCCTCAACATTTCTGGCCGCTATTCAACAAGCGCGGCAAATTCGCCCCAGCGATCCGAACTATTCACAAGCACAAGATCAAATTAAGGGTTGGAGTCAGGTGATTTTAGAGATTGCTAAAGTGCGGGCAGTTAACGGGAATTTTGCCGAGGCGATCGCCGCTGTGAAAATGGTTCCCAATGATGCGTCGGATGTTTACGCCCAAGCCCAAGAATTGCAGGATTATTTGACTGAACAGTTAGCTTTGAAAAATAATTATCAAAAACTGTTGGAGCGAGCGGATAATAGTGTCAGGTTAGGAGATGCCTCTTCTTATGTTCAGGCGATCGCCAGTCTTCGGCAAATCAAAGCAGGACAACCCCTTTATTCCGAAGCGCGGGCGCGGATTGAATGGTGGAGTCAGCGAATTTGGGAAATTGCCAGCGATCGCGCTCGTAACGGACAAATCAATTTAGCCATTCAAACTGCACGTTTAGTTCCTGAAGATAGTGCCGTTTATCCTGAAGTGCAGAAAGCGGTGGAACGGTGGCAGCAGTAAACTTGAATATCGCATCCCCAATCTCATCCCCAATCTCATCCCCAGTCTGATCCCAAACCCAGCAATTTTTTAGTTAGGGAAAACCAAGATCGGCAGAGAGCAATCCGCACAATTAACGGGTTGCTTCTCCATTTATTACCGATGATTATTACCAATGATTATTACCAATGATCGCGAATTATCGATCGCCCAAAAAAGGAGGAAATCATTGACTACCCCAAACCATCAAATCAGTGAAAAATTAACAGGAAATCATTGGCATCAACCGGCGGAATGGGAACGCCATGATGCTTGTTGGTTGGCATGGCCAAGTCACGAAAAAGAATGGCTGAATGATTTGGAACCAGCGCAGCAGGAATTTGTCAATTTATGTTGCGCGATCGCTGGTAAACCTGTTGAACAGAAAAATCTGATTTTTTATCCCGCTTCATTGCCAAACAATTACCAAAGTGAACGATTAGAAATTTTGGTGCTAGATGAAGCGGGAAAAAATACCGTCCAGAAAGCCTTAAAAGGGATTCAGGCGAATTTTCATTTGATGCCTTTTGGGGATATTTGGCTACGGGATATTGCGCCAATTTTTGTCAGAACCAAGTCCAAAAAATTAGCCGCTTTACGGTTTAATTTTAATGGCTGGGGTGGCAAATATATTATGCAGGGAGATGATGGAGTTGCCCGCAATATTATCGCCAAGTTAAATCTCCCCGAAATGTATTTTCCGATTTACTTGGAAGGAGGGGCGATCGAAGTCGATGGTCAAGGCACTTGTTTAACCACTCGACAATGTTTACTGAACGACAATCGGAATCCGGGGGTAAGTCAAGAAGAGATAGAAACCACCTTAAAATCTGCCTTTGGAGTTAGCAAAGTTCTCTGGTTAAATCAAGGGTTACTCAACGATCATACCGACGGACATATTGACACTATTGCCCGGTTTGTCGCCCCTGGGGTGGTGCTTTGTATGCAGGCAGTTGATGCGGACGATCCGAACCGAGATGTGCTGGAAGAAATTGCCAGAGATTTAGCCAGTTTCATCGATGCCAAAGAACGGTCTTTAGTAGTACATCGGATTCCTTCTCCTGGGAAAATTTTGAACAGATACGGGGAAATTATGCCCGCCAGCTATCTGAATTTTTACATTAGCAATACTACGGTAATTGTGCCGATTTACGGTTCTCCCCACGATCGCAAAGCGGTTCAATTAATTGCGGAATATTTCCCCACTCGTCATACAATTGGACTCTCTGCCAAAGCAATTTTAACCGGGGGCGGTGCGTTTCATTGTATTACCCAACAACAGCCCGCTGTGAGGAATTAGTTAGTTTTAATTAGTTTTTTAATTAGTTTTTCCGGTATGGGCGATCGGGGCAATTCTTAAATTGCCCCGCGCAGCAGATCAAAAAATATTGTAGGGGCGCAATGCTTGCGCCCCTAGATAATTGTATTAATCACAATTGAAACAAGTAAATAAAAATTCCTGACCAGCCGTTCGCTGACCAATAATGCTCGACTTAACTCGCATTGGATTTGAATGAGTCAAAATCAGAAGATGGGATGCAAAGGCTTAATTGGCTTAACTTTCCATGTCGAATAATCAGATGACGTTGACTGTCAAAACTAATCACACCTTTTTTCTTAAGTTGTCCCAAAAGTCGGGTGACGGTGACGCGACTGGTGTTAATCGCATTGGCAATATCTTGATGGGTTAAACGCACAATGATCCGAGTGCCTTCGGCAACGCTTTGGCCGATTTCTTGTTGTAATAATAATAAAAGTTGTCGCAAACGTTCTTCGACTCTTCGATATCCGACGATCGCCAACATTCCTTCTACTTGTCGGAGTCTTCGGGTCAACTGGGGCAATATTTCTTTAGCCAAAGTGGGCGAATTTTCAATTTCCCCGATAGAATGCCAGATTAAATAAACATCGGAGAGAGCTTTGGCTTGATAAGCCTCCAAACTCGTTAACCAGAGACTAAAACACATCCCAGAACCGACCCACCCTAGCAAACCTTCTTCTCCATTGGGATATAAGGTACTTAATTGGACAATTCCCTGACAAACGCGCCAAACTCCTTGAGATCCGATGGGAATATTTTCGCCTTTGGCATAAAAATGTAGTCGGCGTTCTTCACGATTCAAGTGAGTGTGAGAGATCAGTGTGGTTAAACTAGGAGTCATAGTTTTGGGTGTCGATCTAGATAAGGTCAAGCAAACTTGACCTATATCTAACTCCCCAAGGTAAAGCCCAGGTAATCTTTCGATTACCCTTGGGCTAAAATTAAGCAATTTTTCGGAAATTACCAATTAATTTTCCTGGGGCTATTTTTAATCGGGGGTTTGTTTAGGGTCAAATGGGCGATCGCTTCGATCAGCATTCCCTGTTTTGCCTTCCAGAGATTCCTCTGGGGTCGTATTTTCGGCAGCAGTAGGATGCTGCGGATGGTTGGCGATCGCTGAGTGAATCGCCGAGTGAGGATGAAGCAAAGTTAGGCGAAATCCTTGACGAGTTTCCGGCTGAAGGTAGCGATCGCGCAACGGTGCCCAATCTTGCCATAACTGATAACGAGTCGCGGCCAATTGTGCCGCTAAATTGGGCAGAACCAGGTCAAATTTTTCGCCTAACACATTGGTCAAAGTTGCCCCTAAAACTTCCGTATCTTGAATATATCCCAAAGTATCTTGAATCATTTTCATATCTGCCAAATATGCCTGATAATCTGGATCGTAAAATTCCGTAAATAGGCTCATTTGGTAGCGAACCCGTTTCGCTTGCTTGCGTAAATTATGCAGATTTTTGCCTTCAGCGGTTAAAGCTTGTTCGACTTTTTGCGAATCGAGTTCTATATGAAAACCACCTTCTCCAGGAGTCACCGTTGCTCCTAAGATCGGACCTGGTTGCAAGAAAAACCGATTCACTTCTGGTAAGAGTAAATCTGGCAAAACATGATAAATATCCATCACCGCCAGGGGTTTATATGTGGGTTCTTTTAACCACTGGTTTAAGCTGGCTTTAAAGTGAAAATAGCGATCGCTTTCTAGGGTTTTCTTGACTTTTTTAAAGATGGTGCTACGATGTTTCGCCAAAGTTGCCAAAGCCGCCTCAAGGGTGGCGCGTTCTTTTTTCGGTGATATAGGTGCATATTGGTCGGTCAATGTTGCCATCAGCACATCCAAGTCTCTGAGTTCTCCTAAAGTTCGGGCAATTTGACCAATCTTTTTTTCTTGAGCCGGTTTTGGCAACTCTAAAGCTGGGGCAAACCCGGTGGCAGCGGAACGCAAACGGCGCATTCCCACACGCATTTGATGCAGATTTTCTGGATCTTGGTCTTTTAGGACATCGTTTTCATATTTGAGCGTTTTGTAAAAATGTTTTTTAATGGCTAAATAAGCCCAGTCTCCTAATGTTTTTGCGTTGTTTTGGGTGACGTTTTTCATATTCATTAAGCGAATGGTTTAATATTTACATAAGTTGACCGACATTCACCGTCTTAATTAGGCTGGCTTTACCGATTATTTAGGATTTTTACTTAAACCCCTAGATTGTCTGTTAGATTGTCTGTTAAAAGTTACCTAATTTATGACCCTGGGGCAATCCCTAAATAACAGCTATTTTTTCCAAAATAATCCATTAGCCGCTTTTTTATTATACCATATTTTTGGCAGAACACATAAAAATCATTTTCAATCCTGGAATTTATTGATTAATTTATAGACTCAATCAAATATCAAACATTCTCTGGTTAATTAATAGCTAGACCAGAAACCTGATGCGGTCATCATGTAGCCCGGAGCAATTTAGCCGCAAGCAAGCATAAAAGCCACCTCCCGGCGCCCGTAGGGCGATCGCTTTTCCTCAAGAAAGTCCTTTGACAAATATGAGTAAAAATATCAGTGGATCCCTGGAACTGGTCATCGGTCCGTGAAAGTCGCTGTCGATCTCAGGCAGTTAAGTTATATGCTTCTATATGCTTCAAATTTGCTAAGATGCTAGAAAATGGAGATCGGCCTAGAAGTTAATCTAACGGGTTATGCTTAAAACTAGGTTAAACCAAGTGAAATCAGTCAATTATCCAGTCAATTATCGTTTAGAGCTTAAGTTGCGAGGCTATTAGCGCCCAAACCACCCAAGTCAGATCCTTGCCGTTGAGAAAATTGCCGCACTCGTGTAAAAGGCTCCACAGAAAATCACTACCGGAATCAAAGAAAATTTGCTCGACAAATAATGAATTATAGCTTTTATTTATAACAATTATCAGGCGATCGCTTAAACCTTCCCGGAAAAATCTGGATTGGTTGCGTCGTTCACAGTTAGTCCAAAAAAAACGGCGATCGCCCAAAACAACCCAGAAACAGGTTCAGATATGGTCAAACAAAACGCAAAAATATCAGAAACAAAAGCGATCGCGCCAGAAATTTTCTGTCAAATTTCCGAGATATGCTTTCAACTCAACCTGGATGGCAAAATTATTGGCTGCTATCTAGAAAATGAGGCGGATCTGCCCAGAACAGCGAAAGATTTTTTGGGATTATATCTTAAAGATTTATTTCCCGAAAGCATTTGTCAAGAAATTTTCAAAGAAATTTCCCAGGTGGTGCAAAATCAGCAGTTAAAAAAGCTGCGATATTCTTTGACTCCATCACTTATGTTTGATGCCACACCACAAAGCTATGAAGTGAGATTAATTCCCGGTATGGGCAGTGAGTTGTCAGAATGGGTGCATTTGAATGCAACCGAACATTTTCCCCAGCCCAACCCAGGTAGCAAAGACTATGCGATCGCTTTCATCTCTAATATTACTGAACAACAGCAAGAAATTAAAACACTTCAACAAAATAACCAAGATTTACAAAATACTCTCGGTGACAGAACTTATGCACTAAGCATCGCCAATGAACAACTATGGGAAACAATTTTTGAACTACAAAAAGCTCAAATTGCTTTGGACGTTCAAGCGGAACAATTTAATCTAAGTAGTTATAAAAATCGGGTAGGCTTGTGGGATTGGAAAGTCAAAGAAAATATAATTGATCTTGAGCCAATATTAAAACATATGCTGGGTTATAGCGATGAGGAAATCGGCAACAATTGGGATGAATGGCAAGCTAAAATTCACCCGGAAGATGTCCCTCGCCTCTATCGTGCTTTATCGGACTATGGCTTAGGTGAAACTGAGCAGTTTGAATTGGAATATCGAATGTTTCACAAAGATGGCACAATTCGTTGGTTTTTATCAAGGGGCAGCGCGACTAAGCGGGACAAACTTTTGCCCGATCGCCTGATTGGGAGTAATACGGATATTACCGATCGCAAAGCGATTGAAGAAGCTTTGTCGGAAAGCGATGAAAGATTTCGCAGCATTTTTAACCAAGCCGCCATTGGCATTGCCCAAGTTAGTTTAAATGGAAAATATTTGCAAGTTAACCAGAAGTTATGCGAAATTTTAGGCTATTCCGAGGAGCAATTGTTAGGGCAAAGTTTCTTAAAGTTTGTTTATAATGAAGATGCAGAAAAAGGAAAACATCAAATCAAAGCGATGGTCACGGGGGAGATTTCTACTTACTCGTTTGAGCAACGGTATCTGAATCAAAATCGTCAAGTAGTCTGGGCAAATATTACTGCGTCTGTAGTCCGGGACGTTTCTGGGAAACCGAAATATTTTATTCAAGTCGTCCAAGATATTAGCGATCGCCGCAAAGCTGAGTTGGCTTTAGAATATAGCGAGAATCGTTATCGGGCGATCGTGGAAGACCAAACCGAACTGGTCTGTCGCTTTTTTCTCGACGGCACCTTAATCTTTGTGAATAATGCTTATGCTAATTATTTTAATCAGTCTTATAATGAATTAATCGGCACCAGTTACTTTGCTTTACTTCCAGATGCCGAACGGCAATTGCACCAACAAAGTTTAGCGGAAATTACTCCCGAAAATCCGATTAAAACTTTGGAGTATTCCCTGAATCACCCGAATGGTAAAGTTTGTTGGCAACAGTGGAATATTCGCGGTTTTTTCAGCCCAGAGGGAGACTTGCTGGGATTCCAGGGGGTTGGAAGAGATATCAGCGATCGCGTCCAAGCGGAAGCCGAACGCGATCGGTTTTTTAGTTTATCTTTAGATTTGCTATGTATTGCCAGTTTTGATGGTTATTTTAAACGGCTGAATCCAGCTTGGACGACCACCCTAGGCTACAGCATTGAAGAACTTTTAGCCAAACCTTTTATTGAATTTTCTCATGCCGATGACCGGGCTGGGAAATTAGCTGAATTTGAAAAATTAAAACAAGGAATTACCAGCACTTGCTTTGAGAATCGTTATTTATGTAAAGATGGATCTGTTAAATGGATCGCTTGGAATGCGGTTCCCTTTCCCGAAGAAGGTTTAGTCTATGCCGTTGGTCGGGATATTACGGAGCAAAAAAAAGTAGCAGCCCAAATTCAAGCATCTTTAGAAGAAAAAGAAGTGCTGCTGAAAGAGGTGCATCACCGGGTCAAAAATAACTTACAAATTGTGTGTTCTTTGCTAGAACTCCAATCTCAGTGTAGTCGGAATGCACAAGTAATTGCCATGTTCAAAGAAAGTCAGACACGCATTCGAGCCATGTCTCTGGTTCACGAAATTCTTTACCAGTCTAATGACCTGGGAAATTTAAATTTTAGTGAATATATCCGGGAAATTTCTTTAAATTTATGTATTTCTTATGGCTATAGCTCAAAAATTTTGCAGATTCACTCTCACCCAGAGACAATTTTTATTAATCTGGACACGGCAATTCAATGTGGACTGATTTTGAATGAATTATTAACCAATGCTTTTAAATATGCATTTATTGAAAAACAATCTGCTAGAATTAAAATAGAACTCGAGCGGCTCTCTTCGGGTAAAATGTTGTTAGTTGTTGAAGATAATGGCATCGGATTACCAGCTAATTTTAATTTTGAAAATACTCAAACATTAGGGTGGCAGGTAATCCGTGCCTTGGCTCGAAAACTAAAAGGAGAGCTAAAAATTGTGTCAGAAAAAGGGACAAAAATTATTTTAAAATTTTCAAAGATTAAACAAAGATCCGCCAAAAAGATTGCTTAACTATTGCTTAACATAAGTCAAATTTATCTCTGAGGAATGTCTAAAAATGCTTAATGCCAAAATTTTAGTGGTTGAAGATGAAATGTTGGTGGCAGAAGATATCGCTGGACGATTAAGACGTTTAGGATACGAGGTCACCGATATCGTGGAATCGGGAGAAGAGGCGATCGCTTCTGTGTTAAAGAATCCCCCGGACTTGGTGCTGATGGATATTGTTTTAGCTGGGGAAATCGATGGGATCGAGACGGCAGAAAAAATTCGTCAACATAAACAAATCCCTATTATATATCTGACTGCTTATGGGGATAAAAAAACCTTAACTCGTTCTAAAACCACCGATCCTTATGGCTATGTTATTAAACCTTTTGACGAACAACAGTTAAATACCACCATTGAAATTGCCTTAAATAAATATCAAGCGGATCGGAAAATTCGCCAATCTCTGGCTGATTCAGAATTAGCCCGTAAACACGCGGAGGAAATCGCGGAATTAAAAAATCAGTACATTTCGATGATTTCTCACGAGTTGCGTCAACCGATTTCCCAAATTCTGCTGTCCGCCGAAACTTTAGAAGTAAGTCAAGCAAAGTTTGACGATCGCAAAAAAGCTCAATACCTTCAGTTTATTCAAAATGCCGCTGAAAACATGGAAGAAATGGTGCGGGATATGCTCTTTCTCGGTCGTTCAGAAAGTGGACATTTTCAGGTAAAACGGCAAGCTATTAATTTAGAACTATTTTGTCAAAAACTAATCAAGCAACTGCAACTTAGTCCAGATACAGAATATCGGATTAATTTGGCGATCGCCCCGGATATTTCTGCTCATCTATTATTAGATAAGCAATTACTCTATTGCATTCTCACCAACTTGCTATCGAATGCGATTAAATATTCTCCTGGTGGAGGAAATATTTCCTTAGTATTTTATCTAGAAAACGTGGAGCAAACCAGAGATTTACCCAGTTTAATTAATGCTGATAACTATGCTGATAACTATGCTCAAAATAGCATTGAGCAACAGCTAATTATCCAAGTTCAGGATAGTGGTATCGGCATTCCCGAAACTGATATAGAACTATTATTTGAACCCTTTCATCGATGCAGTAATGTGCAGCAAATTAAGGGCAATGGGTTGGGACTTTCCATCGTGAAAAAAGCGGTGGAGTTACAGGGGGGAACTATTACCGTTAACAGTCAAGTAGGAGTGGGTACGACATTTACGGTCAGCTTACCCCTGGTTCGAGGCTAGATGATGATGCTTGATGAATGCTTGATGAATGCTTGGTAAATTCTTAGTGAATGCTTGGTGAATATTAATATCAATTATGGGTTCACAAACCATAACCCAGGGGGTGATTGTAACCGCTCGCTAAGAACTTGCAAAGGCGCGATCGCCTCTTCTTCTAATTGTTGCACCGAATTTCCTGGTGCAGTTAAGGGAAAAACCAGTAAATCTCGGAGTCGCTGAATCGAATTAATTCTCCCTTGATTTCTCTCTTGGTTTATTTGCAGGGGAAATAGCATATTATTCGCTTGACAATTCGATTGCCAGTCGGAAACCCAACAAACCACTGGGGAATTATTGACCCGACCAGTTTTTAAGAATAAATTGTCTAAAGGATTTTCCACCTGGGGAACAATTCCATTTAACTTACCCGCTACACTTTGGCAACGGTTGGTGGGTTGGAGTAATTCCGGTGACCACAAAATCATCGGTTGGGGAATAGAAGCTTTGCCATTACTTACCCAAGTGGCTAAACCGGCGTCATATTCTAAACAACCAAAGACTAAAGATGGAGATAATTCCGCTGGTAAGGGTAAACCCCATTCCTGGGTTTTCACTGCTAATTGATTACTCAGGGGGTTGCCCCGAATTTGATTATTAGGGGCAATTTCTGGGTTAGCAGCAGACAAACTGAGTACGCCATATTCTCGATTATTTTCAATGATATTACTGTTTAATTTAGGACGAGCTTGTTCGGTGACGATTAAGCCAATGCGATGGCCTTGAAATTTATTATCGGTGAAAACTGGGGCGGCATTGCCCGCGATCGCGACGCCAAATTCACTATTTTTAAATATATTGCCGCGAATTTCTCCACCGGCTTCATTGCTGATAGAAATTCCATTACTGATATTGTCAATAAACTGATTATTTAAAATCGCTGGACTAGCGTTACTGCCAATAAAAATTCCCTCGCGATTATTTTTCCTAAAAATATTATCACGAATTATGGGATTGCCGGTTTCTACCCAGATACCCGTGCCATTTCTCAGGGGATTACTCACCGTAATGCCACTAATTTGACTGCGATCGCTGGCGACAATGGTCACATTTTGCTGACCCCAACTTCGCGTCGGGGTAAAATTACCGCCCACAATTAAAACTTCTCGGATAGCTGCTCGATTATCTTGATTTTGATTGGCGGATTCTGGCATATTGCCTTGCAGAATCACCCCTGTAGGTAGCTTGAGGGGAAAGGTTTCATTACTACTATTATAAATCCCTGGAGCTAAGTTAATTACTGTACCCGGTAGCAATGAACTTTCCAGGATATAACTAATACTTTTAACCGGATTTTCTGGAGTTTTTCCTGCCGTGGCATGATTGGTTCCGGTCTGGGGATTAACATAATAAACCGGCGGGAAGTTGGGGGTATTTGCGGCTGCGGTCATCGGATTGCTGCTGTCATTATTTATCGCATTAACCGAGTTAGAATCAATTCTGGTTTCAGGATGATTAAATGCTAAACTTGCATCAAAATTTGGGTTAATTAAGGTGCCTAAAGCGGTTAATGGCCACCGCTCGCCTTGGATGCGATCGCTCTGCCCGCGATACCGTAAACCATATTGAATTATTTCAATACTTACAGGATTTTGATTTAATGGTAAAGAGATTTTTTGGGCAGCAATTTCCTGCAATAAGGGTAAAATTGGCATCCCACAACTGTGGTTTAAATTCATTTCTGGACTGCTGCAACGATTTTCAATGCCACGTCCTCTGCCATGAATGCCAATTAATTCCCCATCAGCGTTAAAAATTGGCCCGCCACTCATGCCGGATTCGGTTTCATTGGTATATAAAAAACTGTAACCGCCATCAGCTTGAGGCGGATTAACAATTTGACGCAAATTGCCAGAGTTGAACAGGCGATCGCGCTGAGTATTACCTAAGTTTAATGGGTTGGGCCAACCATTAATAAAAACAGGTTCTCCGGGGTTGGGTGGAGTTGTGGCAATGGGGGCAACTGCATAATCGCGATCGCTGACAAATTTGAGAATGGCTAAATCTAAACCATCAATAGTTTGACCCAACTCACCAACAAATTTTCCCAAGGGAATAATCTGATCGCTCATGGGATTTGCATCTACATAATACACCGCCCCATCGGGCATCGCGATCGCATGAAAACCCCCTTTTTTGGCTACCACGTGCAATGCAGTTAATACATAATAAGTATTGCTATAAGTATTGGTATTTAAACTACGTTCTCGACCAATAATCACCCCACTGCCAGTTTGGCTCCCCGCAATTAACAATCGATCTCCTTTAGCGGTCAAATTCGGACTAATTAATACCGAAACTTGCCACGCGATCGCCTCTACTTCTGTGGCAGTCAAAGCGATAGTTCTAACCGGCGGTAAAGTAATCACTAATACCGCCGTGGTACTCAGGATAAAACGTAAAAGCGAGCGAAGCATTTTGTTGATTAATAGTTATTGATTATTGGTGGTTGATTATTATTTGATTAATATTTGTTGATTGGTGGTTGATTGTTGGTGGTTGATTGTTGTTGGTTGTTGAACAATGAACCAACAACCAACAAATAACAACAATGAACAATGAACTAACAACAACCAACCATGAACCAACAAGCAAAAAATACTACGGTAACCCAACAAACCATAAACCTAATTCTGGCTGTAAATTTTCACTGACTGGACGCAGAGGGGCGATCGCTTCTGGACCAACCTCCTGCACCGGATTCCCACCTCCTTGAATCGTAAAACCAATCAAACGTCTCAAAACTTCGGCGGAATTATCGGCATTTTGCTGACTCAGTTTAAACACCATATTTTTCGGCTGACAGCTTTCATAAACATCTGTCACCAAACACACCGCTTTATCATTATTCACTCGTCCGGTGGCAAACATCATCTTGTCTAATTTGCCACCATTAGCAGCCACTAACTGATTTAATTTTTCCGTGCTTTGGACACAGCGATTTTCTGGGGCATCAAATTCATGGTTTTTCCACAGGATTATTGGTTGAGGAATTGATGCCATTGACCCTTGAGCGATGGTAGCAAATCCATCCCCATAAGGCTGACAAGAAAAAAAAGCCGCAGCGGTGGTCGTATTCGTCCGATTCCAACTGTTTGTGGTGCCGCTTGTGCTGCTATTTGTGCTGTCGTTAGCCTCTGGTAACGGAGGCATTCCTTGTGGTTGTCGAGACACTAGCAAATTTTCCCGTTCATTATTGCGAAAAATGTTATTAGCGGCTACTTGTGGTTCCGCTTGGGCAATTACTGCCATACCATATTCGCTATTATTTTCAATCAAATTACCCTGTAAAATTGGCCGAGCATTTTGCGTAATTACCAAACCAATGCGGTTTTGCCGAATTTGGTTATTTACAATTAGTGGGATAGAATCATGGCCAATTGCCAGAGCAAACCCAGTGTCGATAAAGATATTGTTTTTAATTTCTCCACTGGCTTGACGAGTGACGGAAATGCCATTGCCGCCATTGTACATAAACTGATTATTTTCAATTACCGGCGCCCCGTTGCCTGAAACAAAAACTCCTTCGCGATTATTATTTACAAAAGTATTATTCCGAATCAGCGGACTGGTATTTTCTACCCAAATTCCCGTGCCTCTAGTGTTAGGGTTAGTGACAGTAATGCCGCGAATTTCTGTATTTTCACCGGCTAAAATTGTCACATTTTGGGCAGCCCAAGACCGGCTAATATGTTGCCCTCCACCCGTAATCACCACGCCTTCTCCGTGATTGGTTTCCTCACCGCGAAGTATCACCCCAGGTTTGAGGTTTAAAGGAAACATTTCTCCAGCACTATAGCGTCCGGGGGCTAATTGAATTACTGTCCCTGGTTGGGCTTTTTCCAAAGCAGCAGTAATCGTTTTTAAAGGATTATTCGGGTCTTGTCCCGTGCTGGCTGAGTCAATCCCCCGCTTCGGATCGACATAGAGAATGGTTTGCGCGGCTACTAGCTGGGTTGAGGAAAAGTTTTCTGAATTTTGGACAGGGGGAACTGGTTCCGATTGACTCTGCGGAATCTGGAAAGCGGCGAGATTTATCAGAGCAAAGCTGGTACCAAGGACTCCATATAAGTATTGCTTCATAGAAGTCATCTCCTGAATACTGTATGGTTAGATGATTAGATGATTTAATAGCAGTTTAATTAAATCTTTTCTTTTGCCTACATTAACTGGTAGTTTTTTCCCGCTCAGGATTTTTTGCCTAGAACATATATTAACTATTTGATTCAGTGCTCGGAATTTCTGGGCTTTTCTGGGCTTTTCTGGGCTTTTTTGGCCAGCGCATCAGAAAAATACCCGAATAGAAATCAACACAAATTGCCTCAAATAAGTTTTGTTTTGTTTTGTTTTGTTTTGTTTTGTTTTGTTTTGTTTTGTTTTGTTTTGTTTTGCTTTGTTTTGTTTTGTTTTGTTTTGCAAAGATTAATTTTGGTAAAGGTTAATCTTTGTAAAGATTAATGACATTTTGAAATATAGTCAGCGATCGCCTCCCTCCCAACTGCTCAAAAAGCACCATAAGCAAATATACTTAATAAGTCAGTATAAGTCAGTGAAAAAAAATACCCCCCAGGAAGTTCCCAGGGGGCTGCGGGTCATGTCATTACAAAATGTTAAGACATGTACTGGGCAATATAGTCAAAATAAGGCCCAGCGATCGCCGCCTGAGCTTCAGTCAGTAGTTCCAAGGATGCGTCTTTTAAACAGCGGATTGATTCCACCATTCCGGGCATGGGGACACCAAGGGCGTTGTACATTTCCCGTGCGCCAATTAAACCAATTTTTTCAATGGGATCGGTATCACCGGCAACTAGACCGTAAGTCACCAGACGCAAATACCAGCCAAAGTCCCGCAGACATTGGTTGCGCTGCTTTTGCCCGTAGGCATTTCCTCCTGGAGCAATGAAGTCAGGGCGTTTTTTCCACAGATTCTTACTGGCGCGATCAACAATCTTTTTTTCGTTTTCCGCAAGCATCATGGCAATTTCTAGCCGCATTTCGCCGGTATTAAAAAAGTCTTTGATGCTTTGGAGTTCCCCACTGCTGGGGTAACGCAGATCGTCATCTGCTTTGAGAATAACTTGGCTAACTACAGTCATAATTTATCGATGAGGTCTAAAAGATATCTTATGTAGTTTACCGATTCTAGGGAACATAAAGAAAGAGTAAGTCAGAGAATCTGAGATTTTTTTATTTATTTGTTACTTGTCATTTATTAATTGTTACTTTTTATTTGTTATTTTTTTGTTAAAAATTCAACTCTAACTAATCACAAGTAAACAACAATAAATTACCCATCAACAACAATGAACAGTACAAATCAAAATTGGCAACAGGGTGCTTTGGTGGAAGTGACGGTCACGGATCTGACCGATCGCGGTGAAGGAGTAGATCGGGTCGGGGAACGAGTGGTCTTTGTCCCGGATACAGTTCCCGGCGATCGCGCTTGGGTCAGACTGCTACGGGTCAAAGCCAACTATGGCGACGGCAAATTGCACGAACTGATTGAAGCTTCCCCCCACCGTTGCCGCCCTCATTGCATTGTGGCGGACAAATGTGGCGGCTGTCAGTGGCAGCATATCGACCAGGATTATCAACGGCAAGCCAAACAAAACCTGGTGATTCAAGCGCTGCAACGGATTGGCGGCATTGCGGCACCCCCGGTCGATCCCGTCCTCGCGACAGCGATCGATGGTTCCCCCTTGCCGACCCTGGGTTATCGCAATAAAGCCAGTTATCCCCTGGGTATTTCTGCCCAAGGTCAGGTACAAGCGGGTTACTACCAAAAAGGCAGCCACTCCTTAATTAATCTGAATCGTTGCCCGGTACAAGACGATCGCCTCAATCCCCTCTTGGCAGAAATCAAACAAGACATTCAGCAACAAGGCTGGTCTATTTATAACGAAGCGCGCCACACCGGCTTGCTGCGTCACTTATGTCTCCGCATTGGGCGACGTACCGGGGAAAAGTTACTCACTTTAGTTAGCATAAGTGAGAAATTGCCTCGAATCAAAGCCCAAGCAGAAACCTGGTTAAAACGCTATCCCCAATTAGTCGGCGTTTGTCTGAATCTGAATTCTAGTCGTACCAATGCCATTTTTGGTCCAGAAACTCGTTGCTTGGCCGGATTACCTTACTTAAGAGAGAAATATGCCGGTTTAGAGCTTCACTTAAAGGCTGATACCTTCTTTCAAATCCATACAGAAGCCGCCGAAGCCCTATTGCCAATTATCCGCAAAGAATTAAATTTACAAGGCCATGAACTGTTGGTTGATGCCTACTGTGGAATTGGCACATTTACCCTGCCTTTGGCCTCACAAGTGCAGTTAGCCATTGGTATAGAATTGCAATCCGCAGCGGTGGAACAAGCGGAGAAAAATGCTCAGTTAAATCAGGTGAGTAACGTTAAGTTTTATCAAGGCAAAGTCGAGACATTGTTGCCGGAATTGCAGCTTAACCCCGATGTGGTTTTGCTGGATCCGCCGCGAAAAGGGTGCGATCGCGCCGTGATAGAAACCCTGTTAAAAATTCAACCGGAACGCATTGTCTATGTAAGTTGTAAACCTTCAACCTTAGCCCGAGACTTAAAAACTCTCTGTAATGGTGGCTATCAGTTAATTCGCGTACAACCGGCGGACTTTTTCCCCCAAACCTCCCATGTGGAATCCGTGGCTTTTTTGCAGCGATCCACCGGCAGCAATTAATTTTACCGAAACTCCCCAGTAGCATTCTCCCGACTAATTTAGGGAGGATATCTCCCCTGACAACTTGGCGGAAAATTTGCCACGATGAGAAAAAGTTGAGGTAACGTTGAGGTAACACTGATGAGCTTTTCTATCCAGTCTCTTTACAATTGGTATCGCAACACAGTCCGCAATCCTAAATACCGTTGGTGGGTTGTCCTAGCTACCGTAGTTTATTTGTTAAGTCCCTTTGACATTTCCCCCGATTTCCTGCCAATTGTGGGACAAATTGATGATATTGCCGTGGCGACTTTACTGATTTCTGAACTCTCCCAGATGGCGATCGAATACTTTAAATCCCGTCAGAGTCACCAGGGGAACAACAAAGTTCCTGGTGTCTATGAATCAGAAAATCCCACCACCAATCCCACCGTCGATGTGGAAACCACTCTCATAGAATAGTTCAACGGCAAAATTCTGCCGATCTAGAAACCCGGTTTTTTCAAGAAACCGGGTTTCTAGATCAAAAGTTGGATCGGATTGAAATCAGAACCCCTCGATGGTTGCTACCGTAGTCGCAGGCTTGTATAGAAGTAAAAAATTTATCCCTGCTGACTCTATATATTAATAGTGTCACTGCAAGAGTTAGCCCCCACCCTATTACCCCAATCCCGTGGGAGCAAGAATTTAATCCAAGATTTGCTTAACATCTTAGGACAATAAGGTACAATACCCCAAAAGATTCGCAACTCAATAATGAATATACGGTCAAACCCCAGACCATGCCAAATTTTTCTGACGACATAGTAAGAAAGTCG